>ERZ1026903.276-NODE-276-length-25853-cov-55.425576_pt1 | contig 25853 bp, 20 predicted proteins | sample MGYA00380180_ERZ1026903 | MGnify/ENA primary metagenome ERZ1026903 (study PRJEB33269, sample SAMEA4719816) | human gut metagenome | biome: human-associated habitat; feature: organic feature; material: feces | place: Cameroon | collected 2013-10 ... | reverse complement strand
GTGGAAACAATGCCAAGATAGAATCAACTGGTGTTATCACTCGTTTTACTCTTAGTCAAGGTTGTTCTACAATGAGTGACTTTGTAAAGGTACGCAACTTGTCTGTTGTGGACATAATCCTTCTCTTGGCTGATTCGTATTATAATGACATTAAAATCAATCAAGATAGCGTATTACGTTATGATGATATAAACAAGGCTCTTGAAGATATGAATGGGCTTTGGGCATCAAAGATTGTTGTACAAAATGAAATAGACGAAGATGATGTCAAGGATATTACAGATTATATCCACGATGTAATAGGGAATGCTGCGGCTGGTGTAAATCAATCAAACTTTTGTAAGATAGTTGCTCCTGTAATTCAATATGTTTCCTATGATAAATGGGTTAATATATTCAGTCTTCTTTGGAACAGAAATAGTGAATTGAGCCACTTGTTCAGTGTCCTCATTAATGAATATAAGAAGCTTAACTTTCAAACAGATATTTATATACCATTTGCTGCAGTGCTCCGTGAAAAAGGAACATTGTTGAAGATAGAATGGCTTGACACTGTTTGCGGTGTACAGATAGATACTGGACATGATGAAATTTATACAGATGTATATGATTCAAATGGGAATATCCTTGCTCATGATTTTCATAAAGGAAATCTTTCGGCACTGATTGCAGAACTTACCTTTGAATTGCCGCCCTCGGTTGCAGATGATAGGAAATTCTTACATAAACTTGACCTTCTCGATTTTCCAGGTGCTCGTTCTCGTGAGAAATACAAGGAGCAGGACATTCATACAGTTCTTCCCAAGATTCTTAGAAGAGGAAAAGTAGCCTACTTATTCAACAAGTACTCTCGCTCATTGAGAATCAGTAGTGTGTTATTCTGTCATCATAACGATCAAAAAGCGGAAGCTACCATTGGGGAAACAATAAATAGTTGGATTGAAGACAATATTGGTTCTACACCAGAGGAACGAGCCAATATGCTCAATGACACAAATGGTATTGCACCATTGTTCTTTGTTGCAACAAAATTCAATATCGATTTAGAGAGAACAAAGACTGATAATTCCTCAAACATAGACAAACTTGATGCACATTGGAACAGGTTCGATACCGTATTTCCAGAAATTATTAAGCCTAACAAGTGGCTTGATAATTGGGTGAAAACAGGCAGACTGTTCCGAACCGCTGCTTTCCAAAACATTTATCCATTACGTGATTTCTACTGGTCTGGAAAGAATGGTGTTTTTGATGGCTATAGTGATGGTGCAGTCAAGTCAGAAGAGAAAAGTGTTCACACGTATGCTGATTATCCAGACTATTTCGAAAATCTGAAACAAAGCTTTCTTAAGAATGCCTTTGTACAACGTCATTTTGCTAATCCCGAACAGACATGGAATGATGTTGCTACTATCAACAATGATGGTTCCAAGGCCATCATTCGTAATCTAGACACTATCGCAAGTGTACTCGAAGATGCAAGAAAAAAGAAATACCTTGCACAATTGTCTAAAATAAAGTCAGAGATGTATAATGCACTTTCTGTTTATTTTGAGCCAGAAGATAAGGAGGCAAAGAACCAAAAGGTAAAACAGATAGCCAGTGATATAAGAATGTCCCTTATTTTAAGTGTTGGCGAGAGACCAGAGATATTCGGTCATATCATAGACAACCTCATGGTGCCAGTTGGTGATTTGCGAGACATTGCATATGATATTATCATCTGCCATACCGATACTCCCAAAGACTTTTCTATAATAAACTTTATACGCAAACAAGCGGATATTAATCCATCAGACAACAAGAAAACGAACATTCAAAGATTATGCGATTTCTTTGGCTGCGAAAAAACGAGATTAGAAGAAGCATTAAAAGAACGTGGCTGTACCATTGCAGAGGTGGTTTCGAGTGAAACGGAAACTTTGACAACTGTGGCGGATGTTGTCACCAAACACATTGTTGATTATTGGAATGCCTATATCAACAACAAGGTTAAGGTTCTTGAGCCTATGCTCCCACATTCAGATGAGGTAGTCTTTATGCTATCGGCATTACTGAAAAAGCTGGGGATGAAACGCATACTTTCTGAACGAATAGACCGCTATTGTAAGGTTTTCAGTCTTAATGAGCAACCAAACGCTATTGCTGATTATGCATCATTGACACTCAACAACTTTGTAAGTTCTGTAGGGCGCAAATATATTAACGATGAAGACGTTGACAATATTCGTGCGAAAGCAGATAAGTGTCACATTAAAGTTGATTTGAGTTCTTCTGCATGGAATGTAGTTAGAAAACCGCAACCATTATTACAAACTTTGAGTGCATTTGATGCCGCCTCCGATATAGATACTGTTGACAAATCAACATTAATGAAACTTCCACTTTGGGACAACTTCCAACGATGGGAGAATTTGGTAACAATTGGTCTGCTATATGCAAGTGACATTTCTCATGTTGACCCAATAGCCAATGCTAAAATTAAAACAATCATTGATGCTTGTGAAACTTTATATAAAGGATAAATAAATGGCAGGACATTCATTTTTTGGAAAACAAAAACTCTGCTATACAGAGGTGTCTGATTTTACCGACTATCAAGGTATCGGTCACGACCCCATGTACAAGAGATACGACAGTGTTTTTAGTGTTGTCAAAAGGGTTATACCTATAAATCTGCAACATTTCCTTGCGACTCCTGAATATATGGATGATGAAGATCAGATTTGTTGGCATATAGAGAAATGGCAGAATCATCCCACCCGTTTGAGTGAACTGTCAGGAGCAGAGTATGACAGATATAAGGGAATACTTGATGACACCATGAAAATATACAAGTCCTCTATTATGGATTTAAGTGGAGAGGATTTGCAGATTATGGCTGGTGCTATTAAATATATCAGTGAAGATAGTGTATATTGTACAGATGACAAAGTGTATCTTGTAGCATGGGGTATGACTCCTGATGTACGTCAGCACAAGGTTGTTGGCTCCGTGATTCACGACTTTGACTACATCAAGAAATATAAGATTACATTTGAAGCTGGCGAACATGGAACGATTTCTAAACTTGACAAAACCATCAGTCGTGCCGAAGGAGCGATACTATCCAAATTGGATATTCCTACAGTGGATGTTTGTGAGGGGTGGAAATTTACAGGTTGGGCACCTTCGCCCATTGGCCAGAGAGTAAACTCCAACATGACTTTTATTGCCCAATATGACGAGGTTGTTTTAGAAGCGCCTGCCGTTCCTCCTATATCTCCAGAACCTTCAATCCCTTTGGATTCTCCAACAGAAGAACCTATAAAAGAACCTGAAGATGTTTTCTTTAATTGCCGTTTTGATGCAGGTGAACATGGTTCAATTAAAGGTTCGTCTTCATTTAGAAAGGCTGCCAACACTACTTTGTCAAGTGGAGAAATACCTATAGTTACACCTAACAAAGGGTATAAGTTTACAGGATGGAACATATCTCCAAACAATATTCTCGTAGATGAGGATAAAGTGTTTACTGCTGAATACGAGAAAACTTTGCCTTGGTACAAAAAATGGTGGCTATGGTTTGCTGGATTGTGGTCAGGTAAAGGTTGCTTAAAATGGTTGTTATGGTTGCTTCTTATAATATTATTGATTTGGTTGCTATCATGGCTACTAAGAGGCTGTGGTCACCACTCTCCTGTAAACGGCGTTGTTCCCATTGATACCATTACAAGGGCGGATGGTTCTCGTGTTGATAATAATGGAGCAGTTCGACCAATTACTGGAAACGATGGAAAGTTGCCTGATGACAATATGGTTGTTGCTCCTGTAATGGGTGAAGGTGGTAAAGAACCACCTATTGTCGAGCAACCTGGTGTGCCCAACATTATTGCCAACCGCCTGTTTTTGTATATGGAAAATGAGAACGACAATGTAGATGCATTGGCACGTGACTTCAAACAAGCATATCCAGATGATAAATATAGCATTATTGGATATGACAAGGAAGTAAAATTGCTTGTCATACAGATTCCTGAAAACGAACGTGACCAAATTCGTAAAACCATAAATAGTAAAATACCTAATCATAAGTTTATTGTTTTTGACGAGGAAGTATATGAACTGCATGGCCAAATCAGTAATTCGACAGAAAATGTAGGTTGGCATTTGAATGCGATACATCTTAAGCAAGGATGGGCATATACAAAAGGTAGCTCAGATATCAAAGTTGCCATTGTTGATGATGGTATTCAAGCAAGTCACCCTATGTTTAAGGGAAGAATAGTTGACGCATATAATGTCTTTACCCAAAATAATTCTCTAAGTCTTGGAGAAGGACATGGTACACATACTGCAGGATTAGCAGTAGGTTCGGCAGATTACTTTTCAAAGGGTGCTTCAGGTGTTGCTCCCAACTGTCAGATAATGCCTATACAGGTATTTGACAACAAGCAGTGTCCTTTGTCGGCTCTCATCGCAGGAGTGATGTACGCTCTTCATCATGAGGCAGATGTCGTGAATATATCCATCGGTCCTTCTTTCAAAGGTTTGAATGTGCTACCTGTTGAACAACAAGCAGAAATTGCCAAGACGCAATTCCAAAATGTGGCTTTCTTATGGGCTCGTGTTTGTAAAATTGCAGCCAAGAAGAATACGATTCTTGTGTTTGCTGCAGGTAATGATGACATTCTTACAAGTATTCCGCCAGAGAATCGTAACGCCTCGTCAATTGTCGTAACAGCAGTAGATCAAAGATTATATCCGACAGTATTTACAAATTACGGACCATGTTCAGATATTTCCGCTCCTGGCAAAGGTATCTATAGTTCATTCCCTTCCAATGATTTTCAATCATGTGATGGAACAAGTATGGCTGCACCTATAGTTACTGGAACAATCGCTTTGATGAAATCAATCAAAAAAGATATCACAGTAGCACAGGCTCGTAATGTATTATACAAGACTGGTGCAGATGTGTATGGATATATTCCACCAATGGTTTTGGTTGACAAAGCATTGGTGGCAGTGAAGAATGGAGACTTTAGCGAGCCATCTGCAAGAAAAATAATGCCAATACCCGATGGTAAAGAGGTTGATTCTTCAGCTGGTCGAGCAGCAGACGTGGGTCAAGTACCTACAATCCCCATTCCTTCACAACAAGTAGGCGGAACGGATTATGATGCAATTCGCAAAAAAATAGCTGAGTATAAAAAGAAAATTGAACAGTTAGAAAAATTGTTACCGAATAAAAGATAAAGACAATGAACGAACAATTAAAATTTTCTTGGGGGCATATCATAGCATTTTTGGCCCTCATTGTTTTAAGTTATATTACTTTCGTGGGTGTAACCTATAAGACTGATGGAAACTTTATGAAAGCTTCTATCGCCATGATTGTTATTGATATAGTTTTGCTTGTGTTCTTCATAGGGGCACAAATGCTGAAGGCTACAACTAAAAAATTTGCAAAACGAATTTGGATAGAACGTATTTTCATCTTTGGTTCTCCTATAGTATTTCTTTTTTGTATGTTGCCATTTTATCACTTCGGAACAGTACAAAGTCAAGATGGGGAGATAGTAGGTCACTTTACGGATGCAATTAAAGCTTCAAAGCAAATGTTCTCTGACTATGACTCATACTCAAAGGAGCGTATAGCAAATTATGAGCATATGCTTGACAGGGTAATTAACAATCAAAGCATAAGACCAGGAGAATTTGCTTCATGTGGTTTTACCAAAGGTAGTGAGCAAATCCAAAAAGAAAATATGGTTAAGGCATTGCGTCTTCAGCTAATCTCCGAAAATTATGATTCTTTGAAAACAGAAGCAACAAAGTGGATTGAATCATCAAGTAATGGTGCAAGCACTTGGAATGTTTTCCTACTAGGAAATACAAAAGAAATTAAGAAAGCTATTCGTGAATGGTATATTCAACTTGAAGATTTTTCAACCCATAAGATGAATAACGAAGAGTTCAATGGTTATAATCAAGTGAACACTTTCAATGCTGTAAGTGGAAGTCTTACGTCTGTCGATGCAGGTCTTGATGGTCTCACAGGTAGATTTACAGGCACGTCATTTCCGCCTATTGCATCTATCCTCAGTTCTATTGTTTTGTACTTCGCTTTGTTATTCCCTTATTTCCTTCAGGACAGACACACAAAGAGCCAATTGCGTCTCTTGGGAATGGAAAAGGGTGCATCTCGTTCGCTAAGTATGACTATAGAGCCATCTAAACCTGTCAAAAAACGTCAAGAAGTTAAAATTGATTCTTACGAAAAAGATGATGAACCGATTCCTTCGAAAGCAAAGTCTAACGACGAGGATGACGACTACGCCTCATTCACAATGTAAATAATCTCATTATGGCAACAAAATCAGATATACTTAACAATTTAAGAGAATATACCGCAGATCAGATTGTCGAAGCAATCAAGGCTGGCACGGTAACAGTATATGAACTGAGTAAAAGTGGTAATCTTACTCCCCTAATGCGCCGACGCATTGAAGAGAGGCTTGCTGCAAAAACAACCGAGACTTCTCCATCTGCACCAGAAGTTAATCCTTCGGCCGAAGAAGCGCATGTTCTTAACTTGGATGAGGATTCATCAGAGGATATTAAAATTCCTGAAGCAGTAGATACGGATGTTCATTCAGAGATAACAATACAAGAAGCTCCTATTATCACCGCAACAGCTGCTCCTACTTTTGAATTTTCCAAGCAGGAGTCGTCATCAACATCCGACACCCCCTCTAATAAGGGAATGTTTAAAAGACCATTCTCTTTTAATGGTAGAATCAGAAGAACTGAGTATTGCCTGTCATTCCTTATATATATGATATGGTACGGAGTAATCAATGCAATGATGGCAACTTCTAATCCATCTGTGGGAGCCTCCTTGTTCGTTTTAATTTCGTTCATTCCTATGATTTGGTTCTTATGGGCACAGAATGCAAAACGCTGTCATGATAGAGGAAACTCTGGCTGGTATCAATTGATACCCTTCTATTTCTTTGTCCTTATGTTTGGAGGAAGTGATGAAGGTTCTAATGAATACGGTAATAATCCAAAAGAATAAAACCATAATATAATATGCCAAGTAAATTAGCTATACTCGAGAATGTTGACATGTACACAGCTGATGAACTTGTTGGTTACATCAAGAGTGGCATTGTAACATTCGATGAGCTATGTGATGACACAGATGGCTGCTTCCCAGCTTCTGTGAGGAAAGAAGTTGAGCGTAAAATTGCGGGATCCGAACAAGAGGATTGGGCAAATGCAAGAAATTCAAGAAGTATAGAAGCTCTTGAAAAGTATTTGTCCACATATCCTGATGGTTTCCACAGAGATGAAGCTCGTTCGCTTATTCGCAGTTTGCAGGAGGCAGAAGTTCATAAGGCTTCTGCTAATGCCTGGGAGTCTATTGATAAAAACAGCATTCCAGAATTGCGTAGATTCTGTGAAGAAAATCCTGATGACATACATTGCGTAGAGGCAAAGAAACTCATAAACAAACTACGCCGTGAAGAGTTTATAGGTTTTGATGTAGACGCACTTGTCAAGCGTATCAAAAATATCCAGGCTGATAAGGCTGTCATTAATACAGACGATGAAATCTACAAAACTATTGTCGGATATTTAGATAGAGGTAAAATTAAGCACTCAGACTTAATGGCAATGCTTAAGGCTGACCATAATATATTGCGTGCATCTGTTGTAAATATGCTTCTTGATAATGGTTATCTCGATTATGATGATTTCGAGACAATCGGTATTAATGCCGCTTTCATCAGACATCTTGTCAATGGTGAAACAACTCAAGGTTTTGCTATACCGCGTAAATTAGATAAAATCAACAAACTTTCAACCGAAATCTATTTCTGGGGTATTCCTTCTTCTGGTAAGAGTTGTGCATTAGGAGCAATTCTTAGTGTTGCAGGCAATGGTCGCGTTGCAAAGAGTATGAGTCAAGACAACGACTGTCAAGGCTATGGTTACATGACTCGTTTGGCTGCTCTATTCAATTCAAATGATTGTGTAGGCACTTTGCCAGAAGGTACCTCTATCTATTCAACATACGAGATGGGATTTGACCTTGAAGATGAGAATAATGCAGTTCATCCGCTAACCTGTATTGACTTAGCAGGTGAGTTGGTTCGTTGTATGTATAAGTCTGATGCGAATGAGGATATGAGTGATGATGAAATGGATGCACTCGACACTCTTACCCGTGTCTTGATAGATAATCGTACAAAGAACCGAAAGATTCACTTCTTTGTGCTAGAATATGGTGCAGATGACCGAAAGTATGAAGGTCTTACTCAAAATGTATATCTTGATGGTGCACTTCGTTACATTGAACGAACTGGTATTTTCAAAGACGATACAGATGCAATTTATTTAATGATAACTAAAGTGGACAAGGCAAATGCTGGTAAAGGTCAACTTGCAAGCATCTTAAGAGAATATATTTCGGAAACCTATGGTGGTTTCTATAATGGTCTCGTAAAGATTTGCAGAGACTGTGAAATTAACAATGGAAATGTGGAAATAGTACCATTCTCTCTTGGTCAAGTTTGCTTCCAGGATTATTGTCTATTTGATGAAAAACCTGCTGGTAATGTAGTTCGCAAGCTACTTGAGCGTTCAAAAGGATTCAAGAATGGTAAACTTCAAAAGGGATTAAATATATTTAAGAGATAATGAACAAGTTAGGTTTCGCAATAAAGCTCGCAAGTCAGGGTGCGGGTAATGCCATTGAATGCAATAAAGGTCAATGGACAAATAAAGTTGTAGATATTAGAGAGTATCTTAAACTCTTTAATGGTTTGCAAGGAACAGATAATATCGTGACATTTATGTCATTTGATGAAGGTGGTTGTTTCTTAACTCAACTTAGAGCTATCTCTGGTCGTGTAGGCGACTTCCTTAGTGGTTGGATTTATATACCAAATACTATAGATGTAAGCGGTGAAGATGTTATGAATACATACAATTATGTTCGTAATATCCTCTCTCAATCAAATCTTTCTGACTTAAAAGAAGACATAGAATCATTCTTCTCAAAAGAATATCCATCAAAGGAAGTAGCTGCTCAATATGTTGCTTCAAAAGGTCAATTGTATGGTGTTCGTTTTTTAGGACATTATACCCTTAAAGAAATTGTTGGAGAGCATCGCTATCAGCCTTATTATAGTGACTACAAGGCTGTATTTTTGCTCAACAAAGAGGAAGAAGTAACTATTACGAAAGAGGCTGCAAACAGCTTTAGGAACCTCACTGATAAAGATATTGTTAAAACATCTATCCTTGTACCTCCAGCAAATGCATCTTTGCAAACTCTTGGTAGAGGAACTAAGATTCACACAATAGATGGTTCTGACTTTAATCAACCTCTATTGGTCAATGTTGGTTCAAAAGTACCTTTGATCTTGTCTAGAATTGGCTTTGAAAACATGAAGTTAGAAGTAAATGTTACTTCTGAAAGACAAGACGTAGATTTATCTAACGTCAAGATAACTTGGATGAAGAAGATCTCCGCTTCTATGTTTACCGTTAGAAATCGCAAACAGGAAAAGATAGATAAAGATGTATGTATTTCAGTAAATGGTACTAATATTACCTTCCAGGAGATTCTTGTTTCTGAAGAAGACTGTCGTCAGGCACTTGTTAAGGTATCAGCACCTGATTTTGAAGTCTTCGAACAGAGACGTAGTTTGCTAATTGACGATCTTGATATTACGCTTAGCCGAAAAGTCAAGCAAGCACAAACAGTAGTTGAGCTTTCTAACGGAAGCTATGGTGAAATGACTATCGAGTCAAAGTATCTTCCTTCAAAATATGAGTCCCCATTAAAGGGTTATTGCTTTGAGGAAGACCCACAAGGTAACAAAGTCCTTAGATTAAGTATCGGGTTTGTATGGAAGCAAAGATTATGGGGATTCTGTGCTGCTTTAATCGTAGGAATATTACTAATAGCGCTCACTGCTTTTGATGCATGGACTGATACTCACCAATTCAAGTTTGGATTACCACCATGGGAGGAAATTAGCACTACTCCGCAAGATAATTCTGATGATTCAACGTCGGTTGACAGTACTCAAAATCAAAACGAAAATCAAGGAGAATCTGAACAGGATAGTTCAGAAGATGTATCTCTTGATGCGGCTATAAAATATCTTGATAATAACTCTACTTGGACGAAGTCTGAGATGGAGAAGTTTCCTGATTTGCAAGGTTTGTTTGATGATATGAACACCTTTAATTTTAGCAAGCTCTTAAATGATTGGCAAGGCAAACTTTCAAATTCTAAACAGTTTAAGAAAGTGTTTGAATCTGCTAGCAAGACAAATCGTAATGACTGGAATCCAAAACAAGGCTCGCACAATCCAACATATAATAAATCTGATGATGAACAGATAAGGCTTACCAATTATATTAATTGGTTGGATCAAGATCAGACTCCTAAAACTTCTTCTGACAATGAACGAACTGGGAAAAATCATTCGGTCAAGTTAAAATCTGTACATAATAAACCAGGTGCCTCTTTAGATAAGCATGGAAAAGGAAACAGTAAAGAGACAACAAATGGAGGACTATAATTATGAATAAATCTATAAAAATCATATTGCTCGTAGTTGCCATATTACTTGCGGTTGGTGGCATAATGGCATATTATAAGACCATTGTGTCTCCTCCTGGAAAACTAAAATTTAAAAATCAATATGTCAATTCTGACAAGAAAGACATCTCTCAGGTTAAGTCTGCAAATACTGACTTAGCCTTGGACTCTTTCTATGTTGCTATTACTCATGAACTTGATTTGCAACTGGCCAACTCTTTCTTAACCAATCAAGAAAGGAATGAATTATTGGAGTTATTTGCAACGCAGTACGTTCCAACTTATGTGTCTGCATGTAATTCGAAATTTAGTAAATCTGTATGGAATGAGGGAGAATTACAGAAAATTAATACTCGTATTTCAGAATTGCAAGGTCTTGTAACAACGGAAAATAAAATCGTTATTCAGGGCGATGCGAATTCTTCTCTAAATGAAGTTCACAATGTAATTGTTTCATATTATGAAGCAAAGAAGGTCGCTTCTGCTAGTGGCTATAATGGTATTCAAGCAGCAAAGCAGAAAATTGCAACAGCAAAGAAGTATGCTTCAATGTCACCTGTTAATAATTGTACAGAACTCGTTTCACGTTTAAATTCCGTATCTACTCGTTTGGAACAAGCTCATTATTCTTATTTGGCTGGGCAAGTAGAAAGGCTACGTCCTTACTACAATTACAGTCAAACAGAATACGACAAAATGGCGTTAAGCATTTCCGAAAAATTTGATGAATATAAGAATAATGCAAAAAGCACATATGGAAGAGTATCTGATATAAGTTCACTCGAAATCCGTGCTGGAAGTTATTACTCAAATGCAACGTTCAATAATTAATTATGAAGAAATTTAGCATTTTACTATTTTATGTGGTCATGTTCCCTTTAGGCATAAATGCTCAGGAACAAGATACACTAAAAAAAACTGTTGAATTGGTTGCCGAGACTCCCGTTGAGGTTATTAAAGTCGACTCTCTTCAACATGAAATAGACCGTTTAAAAGGTCTAATTGCACAGTACAAGCAGTCAGAGACCTCATTAAATGGTAAGCTTTATGATTATGAGCAAACAATTAAGGTTCAGAACAAAAAGATTGAAAGGCTTAATAGTTATCTTCTTTTTGCAGACACAATTGTTGCTCGATTATCAAATGATTGTTTGCGAAAGAAGTATGACCAGAACCGAGTGAATCAGGCAACGGAAAACTTTGAGAAGATGTATTCTCCAGAATTGAAAAGCAAGTTTGGAAGATTGAAGTTCTTGCTAAATGAATATGGTAAGTTTACACAGGAACTTAATGCTATATTTATAGAGGCTAAGAACGATAAGGGATTGGGTAATCCTTTTACTGGTCAAAAACAAGCATTAACTTACATTGATAAGATAAAGAATACTCGTTATTATAGAGAAGTTTATAGTGAAAATTGGACTATTCCGTATCTCAACAACCTTATAGATAAATGCTTTGAGACTATTAAAGCTTTTAATCCAAAAGAGAGTAAAGAATTACATCTGTTAGAACTAATGAACTGATTATGAAACTTTCCCATACAATCATTTTGATTGCACTACTGACCGGTCAATCTGTCTCTTTGGCTTTTGCTTCGACCTCTGTAAATGGTATTTGTCAATTTGACAAATCAACTATGATAAAGGAGAAGTTGAAGAAGGCTCAGGAGTGCATCAATAATGGGAATTACTCAGGAGCAAAGAATTATCTTAATGGCGTTTTAAAGCTTGATTCAAATAATGCGAAAGCAAAAGAACTTTTGGCTGTTTGTAATAACAGAGGAAAGCCTGTTACTTCACCAAGAAGTAATAGTTCAAGTTTGAATTCTAAAAATAGTAATAGAAACAATTCATATAGTTCCGCTCTTTCTGTTTCTAAAACTGAGTTATCTTTCAGTTCTTATGGTGGAACAGAGTCATTAACTGTTACTTCTGGGGCATCATGGTCAATATCTGTAAATCCTGCAAGTTGGGGACATCTGACAAGAAGTGGAAATACTCTTACTCTAAAAGTTGATGTAAATTCTTCTACTACTTCAAGAACTGATTATTTTAAACTAAAGTCTGGAAGCCAAGAAGTTAAAGTAAACATTAAACAAGCAGCTTCTCTGTATAACAGTTCTCCGTACTTGAATGTTTCAAAGTCTGCACTGTTTTTTGCATCAGATGGTGGTCAAGAATCAATCACAATCAATTCTAACAATACTTGGAAGATTTCCACAAATACAAATTCATGGGGACATCTTAAACAAGAAGGAAACACTTTGACTCTTTCTGTTGATGCTAATTACACAGGTAATCAGCGTACTGATTATTTCGTATTATCTGCAGGTGGGATTGAGAAACGTATCAATATTACCCAATCGCAGACCTATGCGAAGAATAATGTATCCATGTCTGGAACGACAAAAGCGTGTATCGACAATGCCAAAGCTCTCAACTATTTGACCACAAGTATAAAAGGTTGGGATAAATGTCGTCTTGGTGCCATAACAGAAGATGGAGCAGGTGTCGTTGTTTATGGTGTTAATGGCTATTCAACAACAGGAAATCTTAATAGTAATTTAGTTTCAAAGATTAAGGAGTTAAATAACCAGAAAGAGACTTTTAAATCCGTCGCAACAACAAATAGTGGCTACTATTGTATTGTATTTGGTAGAAATGGGTGGTATGGCTATGTGCCAGAAAGATTGAAAACAATTCTAAACCAATATAATAGCAATAAAGAGGACATATATTGTGTTTCAATTGCTGAAAATGGAGATTATGTAGTCATATCAGATAAACATCTTGACGCATCAAACACGACAGATATGTCTAATTTGAAGAAGGCAAGTGAAAAATATGGTCATGTGAAATATGCTTGTGTTACTAACAGAGGTTTGATAGTTGTATGTGAAAAGGGACTTTTCTATAGTAATATCCCAACAAATCTTGAAGTAGCACTTAAATCAATAAAATTCCGCCCAGACAAAGTCGTATTTACTGATAGCGGAACTTATTTAATTACCAATGAGAATGAAGCATTTAGTTATCATATGTAAATGAGAAGTATATGAAAATCAAAGTCTCTATAATTATATTATTAATATTTGGTATTTCTGGAATACCAAGTATAATGAAAACTTCTGCAAGCACTTTGACGATGCAGCAGTTTGATAAGTCCACAATGATTAAGAAAAAACTTGCAGATGCACAAAAGTTTATTTCTAATGAGGACTATATTGCTGCACAAAACACCCTAAATAGCCTATTAAAGCTTGATCCAAATAATGCGAAAGCGAAAGAGTTGTTAGACGAATGTGAATCTGAACTTAAGAAACAAAAGCAAAGAGTTCATCAAGCATATCTGGATGCTTGTAAGGCTGGAAATATTTCTGCACTTCAAAATTTCATATCCAAATATCCTAATAGCGAATATGTGTCTAGCGCAAAGAGCTGTATAGAGGATTATAGCCTATGGCAAAAGGCAAAAGAACAGAATACAATAACAGCTTATAATTATTATCTTTCGCAATCGTCAATTCTCGCATATAAGAATGATGCGGAAGACGCTATTACAACAATACAATCAGAAATTGAATGGAATAATTGCAAGACAAGCAATGACGAGGATAAAATAAACTCTTTTATCAAGAATTATCCTTCGTCTAAATATGTTAATCAAGCAAAGTATCGCTTGAATATCTTAAAAGGAGAAAGATATTATGCCTCCAAGAACTATAATCTGGCATATACGTATCTAAATGAAGCAGATAACTTCCAAACCCTTATAGGTGCACCAGCAACTCATTTAAAGATGATCAATGAGACTAGAGAGTATGAGACCATAATGTCCAGCTCTGATGTATCTAAAGTAAAGAGTTATTTGAAGACACTTTCTACATATAGTCCGTTTTATGTGCCAACTTCAAATAAACTTGCGCTTTTGCTTGGTTCTGCATTGTCTACGTATTCGTCAGAATACAGTATGAATGAGGCATGGGCATATGCAAAAGATGATGATACCCGAGCAGCTGTAAAGCGATACATTAGTAAAGCGAAAGCAGATAAAGCATATTATGAACGACAAAGAAAAAAAATTGCACATAAAAGGTGGTGGAGCAAAAATTTCAAAGTTGGTATTGATGCAGATTTCGGCACTAATATTAATGGAGAATCAGGAGCAGATATGTTCTATTCAACAGGTTTGTTGCTACGCTTCGGTAATGTTGATAATGTGTTTAGTTTGGTGACAGGGTTGAAATACCGTTGGTTCCGTGTCATGCCCGAATATGATGGCTATTATGATAATGGTAACATCGAATGGCAATATTTTGCCGGAGGTTTAAATGTCCCTTTAAACATTAGATTTAAGGTGGGTAAAATAGCCAATAATAGTTCTATTTATTTGGGGCTTGGTGCAGAATATGGATTTAAGCTGTTTCCTGCCAAAGGCATGGATGGGATAGTCAATAATAATTATTTTTCTATTTATCCACAATTTGGTGTAATGTGGCCTCATTTTGAACTTTCATGTTATTGGAAAACTTATACTGTCAGTCCATTTGATAAATATGCATCATCTAATTTTGATGAATATAAATGTAATAGTTTGTTAGGAATGCAAATGTCTGTTTACTTTTAATGTTGATAATATGAGAATTGTTTTATTAATTATTGCATTAGAATGTGTTTCGCTTTCTGTAAATGCACAAAATAGTAATAAGCGTCCAGACACTTATAACTATAATCGCGGTTTGGAAGAACTGCGTAAAGAGAACTATGAGGAAGCTCTTACTTACTTGAATAAGGAAGTAGAGAGTAATCCCAAGAATGGTTATGCTTATTCCTGGATAGCCATGATTCGTCATGCTCAAGAAGAATATGGAAGAGCACTTACATCTGTAGATGTGGCTCTTAAATATTTGCCCAAAAAAGATGGTGAGTTTGTTTCTGCGACTTATAATATTAGAGCTGGAGTATATTTGGCTTTAGAAGATACTGTCAAAGCATTGAATGATTACGCTTCTGCGATAAAGAGTTGCCCAACAGAAGAAAACGCTTATGAGAAACGTGCCCAAGTTTACTATGAACAGGGGAAATACGATTTGGCTGATTCTGATTACAAACAGTTGATAAAACTTAACCAAGGTGGCGTGATGGGATATATGGGAATTGGTCGAAATCGTAATGCTCAGAAACGGTGGGATGAAGCTATCGAACAGTTCAATTATGTTGCCAACATGTACAATGATTACTCTTCTGTGTATGCTTTTCGTGCTGAAGCCTATATAGGCAAAGAGAAGTGGGCTGAGGCAACTGATGATATAATCAATGCTTTATCATTAGCAGGTGACAATAAAGCCTTTGCATTGATGCAGGATCTTAAAGAACCTGCTTTTGGGATGCTTAAGGCTAAAATGAAAATCCAAAGTGCTAAGAGTCCTAATAATTCCTATTGGCCATACTGTATTGGTGTCATGCACGAACACAAGGAAGAATATGAGAAGGCCATACCATTTTATGAAGAGGCGCATCATAAGGATGCTGATGACATTAATTTGCGTCGCATAGCCCAATGTTATTATGAATTAGGTAATTATGACAAGGCTCTTATTTATATCAATCAAGCCATTGAACTTGATTCTACAAAAGTTCAATATATTCCATTCAAGGCTAATGTCCTCTATGAAATGGGGAATCCCAAAGAAGCCATAGCAGAATGGGACAAGTATCAAGAGTTGTATCCAGAGTATGGCTTCGGCTATTATCGTAGAGGCTGGTTCAAATCCCTTTCTGGGGACGATGACGGTGCCATTGAAGACTTTACCATGTCAATAACCCTTGATCCTGAGTATTCTTACTCTTATTTAAGCCGTGGAGATGTGTATGCGAGACAAGGCAAGTCGGATTTGGCGAAAGCCGATTACCAAAAGGTCGTTGAAATAGAAGATTCTCCAGAAAAGTATGAATGTATTCATTATGCCTATCATGGCTTAGGAGAGAATGATAAAGCTATCGCAGCAATAGATACAATTATCGCTCGTGATGAAGATAAGAAAGGAAATTATTACGATGCTGCTTGTCTTTATTCTCGTATGCAGAACAGGGAGAAGGCATTAGAGTATCTAGAGAAGTGTTTGGAAATGGGATATAATCGGTTCCACCATATAAGACTTGATCACGATATGAATTTTATCCGTAATACTGAAGAATTTAATAGGCTGCTAGACAAATATGAGTCTAGAACAAAGTCAAGTGGCAATAGTATTCACGTTTCAAATACTAATGGTGATGAGGTTATATCGGAGGTTCCATTTACAAAAGAAAATGGAATATGTAATGTAAAATGTAAAATCAATGACTTGCCACTCTATTTTGTTTTTGATACAGGAGCTTCCACAGTGTCTCTATCTATGGTTGAAGCTACATTTATGATGAAGAATGGTTATCTTGACAAGAAGGATGTTGTTGGTAGCCATTATTTCCAAGATGCGAATGGAAATGTTTCTGAGGGGACTATAATCAATATTAGACAAGTCGATTTTGGAAAGCTTAAGTTGGAGAACGTTAGGGCATCTGTTGTACGTAACCAAAAAGCTCCACTTCTTCTAGGCCAGTCCGTCTTAAGCAGACTTGGTAAAATCGAGATTGATAATAGTAATCATTTAATAAAAATTACTCACACCAAATAACGATTGTTTTATGATTGGTCATATTGAAACAGCTTGTTTCCATTATTCTGGAGGGTGTGAAATGATATTTGCTTCTAATAGAGAAGCAGAATGGATTCGTACAACACCTGATATAAGAGAATGTTATGGAAAACTTTTCGACAAAGAGTCTGGCTCATCTATCGTAATGTTATCTCCTGCAAAAAATGGTATCATATTGACAATAAGCAAAATTATACCTAATCGGTACGGCGATAATCTTACTGCATATTTGTATATTCCTAACGCTTTAGATGTTTCTGGTGAAGCACTACAAGGAATTGTATTTGACGTGATAGCCTCTTTAGCTCATAACAGGAGAGATACTGTCGGTTCGTGCCTGAGTTCTATTTCAAGTTCTGAGTATGAACAACTGTCTCCGGTGGATTTTGGACAGGCAACAACCAACAGTTATGCATATAGAAAAGTCCAAAGTAGTACAGGGAGTAATTCTCTATCCATTGTTTTGAATAATTTATTTCAGGACTATTATTTACAATATAAGTACATATTTCTTGCAATAGATAATCAACACATCGCTAATTCTGAGCAATATAAAGACCTTACAGGTTTTCCATTGAAAAATTGGCGACCTGTAGAAGGTAAAGGATTTAAACAAACGTCAGAAGATGCTTCTAGTTCATATAATGAAGAAGATGCAAGTATTAATGAACCAGATCAGTTAGAAAGTCAAACTGTAGAAATAACAAGCGAATGGCTGAAGGCTAATACAGAAATCCATGGTTGGCTTTCCTTCTTTTTCTTTGCAATTATCTTTGGAGGTCTACTTAGTGCAATATATCCTATTGTAACTTTTAATGCTTCTGACTATGCGGGCAATTTTTGTTTGGGTGCAGTAGATATTGTTACAGGACTACTTCTTCTTGCAGTTGCAGGATTTACAGTCTATTCTTTTGTCAACAGGAAACCTAATGCTGTCTTTTTGGGAAAGGTATATGTTGCTCTTGTTTTCTTAACCAATATATTTGTATTAATAGGTGGAGCTACAGAAGATTCTGGATTCCAAAGTACAACACATGTCATAAGAGGTGTCATTTGGGGCATAATATGGTTTTTATATTTATCATTTTCTGACCAAGTTCAAGAGGTTATTCCCAAATCATTTAGAAAAATAACTTCGACGGATTGGGCAATGCTTGCAGCTTCTGTACTTCTTCCAGTATTCTTATATGTTGTAGGCTATTCTCAGATTAACTCTTTAGTGGATTCTAGAACTACCCAAGAGACCGAGTTAAGAAAGGCAGAACTTGCATATAATCAAAGGACAGACGGCCGCGTGATTTTTACCATTCCAGATGGCTTTGAGTGTGAAAGCCAAGTGGTAGATGTCGAAGGTACAAGTGCTACCGTGTTCAGTATTAATAATGATGATATAGGTAGCTGTACTATGTGCTCAGATTATGACACAGATAAATCGAAAAAGAATTTTGATAGTTATTGGGATAGTTGGAAGGATGATGATATAAAGAAATATAGTACAGAGAATGTAGATCGAGGAACAATAACTATAAATGGAAATGATTGCTTATACAGAATCACAAAACATTATGTAAATGGTGTTTATGTATATTGGCGTTATTATTTACTTTTTGATGATAAAACAGGTAAAGTGTTTTTGGCATCATTCTATGATACAAATAATTTTACCAACTATGTAAATGAATTGCTTGAATCTGTAAAATTTGAATAATTATAAGTTTTAAAATTTTAGTATTATGGCAGAAGAAAAAAATGAAAAGGCAGGTGCATTTGCTTTAATTTGTTCATTCTTATTTCCCCTTGTAGGGATTATTTGTTATTTTGTAAACAAAAAAAACGTTGAGAATGCCTCATCTTATCTATGGACCGCATTGGGAGGATTTGCAATAGGATTTCTATTGCGTTTGGCTGCAACATGATGAATTAATGGAAAAATCGATCGCAAGAGTTATCGATAAAAATTTAGATATTGAAAAGGATGGCGGGATTGAAACTCTTGCCATCCTTTTTGCATGTAAGATGGAGATGGCTGCTAGTGCTGCGACCAGTATTGCCAGTAACGCCAACAATGATACCAGGATAAACATATTCTCCTTTACGAACTATGATTGAAGACAAATGACAATAGCTGATATAAAACTTGCCATGCCGCAATGTAACATAGTTGCCAGAACGATTGTCATACCCTACCTTTTCGACAATACCATCCATCATGGCATAGGCAGGTTCGTTCTTCGCACGAAGATCCAAACCGTTGTGCCATGATAGTTTACCTGTGAAAGGGTCACGACGATAGCCGTAAGGGCTGGTGACTTTGATTGATTTCAGTGGATAAGTGATGCTTGGATAGCTACTTATCCACTGTTTTTGTTTGTTATCCACAGAGTCTGTTTTCTGCTGTGGCAGATTCTTCATTATAGAATCCACTGATGAGTTAGCAGAAAATGAAGACTTCTCCTCCACTTTCCTGATTTTGTAACGACATGCGTTGTTGCTGACGGTATTGAACTGCGCCTTTGCACTCGATACTGCCAGACAACTTATTATCCATAATAATGCCACTATTTTCCTTTTCATGGTGCAAAGTTAGGGAAAGAAATCAAGAGTGATTGTCGATGCTATAAAAGTATAACATAAAATAAGATTAAAGTATGATTGAGAGTATGAAATGATGATATAATCATAATAAAACGGAAAAGATTGGGCAGAAGAACGTAGGCTTTCTTGTATTCATTACTCTTGGGCTATCTTTGCATGGCTATATGCAAAGTATCATTCAAAATATAATCAGAATATGAAAAGAAACTCATTTGAAGAAAGCGAAGTGCCGTATCAGACACTTGCAAAGTTCGGTCTTACCCATGAGATGATAGAAGACCTTCCGATGCATGCCTTGGATGACATCAGCAATGGTCGTCCATCGCCAGTGCTGCCTGTTAGCATGGAGGTAAACGAGGGTTACAGTATCAAGAGCAGAACACGATTTGCCTTGGTGAGAATGGCAGACGGAAACGTGGATGTGATGTTCTATCCTGTATTGAAGTATGCACCATTAGACAATTTCACCAAGGAGCAGCAGGAACTGTTGAAACAAGGCAAGGCTGTGGTGGCAGATGTGGATATGCCAGACGGCAACCGTATCAAGGCGTTCGTACAGATTGACGGAGAGACCAACCAAGTGATGGCTGTACCGACACCTGTGATAGGCAGAAACCTACAAGTCTTGTCCGATGAACTCAGTCTTGGAGGAATGGAGTTGAAGAGCATCCAAAATGGCGAGGCACTGACATTTGCTGTAGAAGATGAGCCTGTAACCGTAGGCATCGACCTGAAGAGCGACACAGGCATCCGATTCGCCAACGGTGATGGTGAACAGTGGCGCAAGGAAGGCAAACGAGAGTGGGACAAATACACCTTCGGCATCTATGGCTGTTGGGTAATGGATGATGACGGTAATCTCGACTATGTTCCAGAGGAGGAGTATACCGAAGAGTTATGGAATGAGCAGAAGAAGGCTGCCGGAAGACATGCATCGGCTGTCGCAAGAAAGTAACGTGAAACATCAAATTTAGGGAAGAAATGAGAAAAGGACCATATTATACAGAAGACATCCTTGTGGATAAGATGCAGAGCGGTGAATACGGTTGGCTCGACTATGTGAACCATTTCAGCGAGGAATGGCAGAACGAGTATGAGGAATACTGCAAGGAACATGCCCTGTGCATCGGCAACGAGAGTGCAGAACAGTTTGTGAAGTACAAGGACGAGCTGTTGGAGCAAGGAATGGAAACAGAGAATGCTTAATACAATCATGCTATGGCGATAAGAAAGAACTTGAATCCAAGACAGATGGACATACAACCAGAGATGCGTGACATTCTCATGCGCAATGGTATGCAAGCTCATATCATAACCAACGGTGACGGTTATCAGTTAGCGGTGCAAGGACACGACTCTCCACTTCTGACCTATAACCTCACCGAGAAACAGATGTTGGCATTGACTGATTGGGGAACCAACTCTGCTAACAAGAAGGCATATAACACCTTTACCAGCATCATAGGCAAAGACTTCTACATGCCAAGAAACCTTGTCCATGCAAGGAATGCTAACGGAAGAGTGGCTATGGGGCTGCATGGATATAGGATTGGTGCCGGAGAGTACGGACGGTTGGGATGGAGTCCAGAGTTTTTAGGTTGGACACCGAGAATGCAGGACGGCTATCATCTACGCAGAGTCGGAGGACAGATGTTCTATGCAGGAGCACCGATGGTAGCGGAAAGACCAGACAGAAGGCTGAAACCTGGTGAGTTAACCTCTGGAGGTTATGGCTTTTACTATAAAGGACAGCAACAAGTAGTACCACAAGCAGACGTATTACAAAACCTGCAAGCCGTGATGACACCTGTAGAAACACGTCCAAGAAGTCAAGAGCCAGCCAAACCCTACAAGGAACTGATTAGCTCACCTGTATATTTCTCCAACGATCAATGGCAGGAATGCCTGTCTTCACACGGTATCATCATCGATGAGAAGGCAAAGACACTCACCATCCAATCAGAAAGCACCAAGAGTGATATGGTGTATGACTTGACCGACGAAGAATTGAAGGCTTTGACCAACAATTCCGTCAAGCAAGTGTCGGTAGCCAAGCGACTGGAGATACTGAACAATGTCATTAAGGATGATTTCGCAGACAAGATAACGATGGATATGCTCAACAGCAAGGAGCGCATCCATATTGGTTTGCGCCCAGAGGTGCAGCAGGAGTTGGATGGCAAGATGCAGTTGCAGTCAACAGTAGAACCATTGCAAGTGCAGCAAGAGCCTGTGAACAATAAAGTAGGTATTGTGGATGGGCAGGACTTGGACGAGAGCAAGGGATGGTTCCGTGAAGGCAAGCATGGCAGAGAAGTAACTGTTGGTGAGATACGAGTGGAGCCAGCGGAGCAAGAAGGCAAGTTCCGCATGACAGCCATCATCAACGGTGAGCGAGTAAGCCACGAGATAACGCAGAAGCAGTATGACAAGTTCATGGCAGTGGATGACTACCATCGCATGAAACTCTTTTCCAAGATATTCGGTGAGGTAGATATGAAAGACCGTACCAGTTTGGGAACCAAGATAGGAGCAGCTTTGTTGGCAGGACTGGGTGTTGCAGCCGAAGTCGGCAGTGAACTTCATAGACCACATGGCGCACCTGTAGTGATAGTTGACCACCATCATGGTGCAGCCCCTGCACCACCTCGTCCCTACTTCAAACCAGGAGTAGATACACCGATGGATGTGGCGGCGAGAAACTTTGAGGCAGCCATGAACCAAGAGGTATTGCATCCGCACATGGGGAAAGGACTATAACGGAATACGCTTATGGCAAACAACGAACTGACATATAATGACTTCTTGCAGCGACTGAACATACAGGAGTTGTTGGTGGACGCAGGCTATCAGTTGAACAAACGAGATGGCTTGCGCTATCCGTCGTATGTAAAGGTGGACAGTCATGGACAGCGAGTGAGGGGTGACAAGTTTATTGTCACTGGCAATGGCAAGTGCTGTTTTCAGCCACCAGAGCAGAAGAACTACAACGTGATAGGTTTCATCAAGGAGCATCCGACGCTGTTTGACGACTATAAGCCAGGGATGTCATTGGACAGACTGGTGAATGTGGTATGCAACAGACTGTTGAATAATCCCATTGATGTGCGTGAAAGCAGAGTGGCAGAACCCAAGCGAGATGCCAAGCCCTTCAACCTGTCAGACTATGACATCTTGCGTTTCAACCCAAGGGAAAAGGACACCCAACGGAAACACTATCCTTATTTCAAGGAAAGAGGCATCAACATGGGGACCCAGTTCGCCTTCCACAAGCACTTCTTCTTGGCGACCAAGCGTCGAAATGACGGATTGAGCTTTGCCAATCTCGCCTTTCCACTGTCCTTGCCGTCCAAGCCAGATTGCATCGTTGGATTGGAAGAACGAGGCAGACCCAAGCGAGAAGACGGTAAGGCATACAAGGGAAAAGCAGAAGGAAGCAACAGCAGTGAAGGACTGTGGATAGCCAACCTGACAGGTAAGCCATTGAAAGAAGCCACAAATATTCTATGGTTCGAGAGTGCCTACGATGCTATGGCAGAGTACCAAATCAACCCGGTGAAGAGCGTGTATGTCTCGACCGGAGGTACACCGACAAAGGGGCAAATAAAGGGAATGCTGGAAGAGACCCGACAAGCGAACCATTATTTGGGCTTTGACAAAGACGAGGCAGGACGTGGCTTTGTGAAGAACTTCAAAGCAATCGCCAAGGAAATGGGATTTGCAGACTTCACGGTGCAAGCCTTTCATCCTTTGGGACAATACAAAGACTGGAACGATGCCTTGCTTGGCAAACGAGACCAACGGTTGATAGACCAAGGAGAGATAGACTTCGACTATTTCGAGTTCGCCAAGGCGCAAGAGGCTGAGAGGCAACAACAGCAAGCCAAACAGAAGGAAAAAGAGGAACAGACATCGGGCTTCCGCAGATAAAGCACGGTGTCATTATCAAAAATGAGAACTATGCAGCAGACATATCGGTATAGAAACATCATCATCAAGCCCCATTGGATGCAGTTCGTCATCAACGAGCTGCACTTGCTTGTGCTTATAAGCGTAGGCTTTGTATATGCAGGTATTGATGATGCCGTCCTCTCCACTTTGGTGTTTGTCCTCTCGCTCTTGCTTTCCCTATGTTTGGCATATCGAATGGTCTATCTATGCAGGATGCGGTACATCATCAGTAACGAACAATTAGTGTTTGAGCATGGCGTGTTTCATCGGGAAGTAGATTATCAGGAACTATACCGTGTGGTGGATTTCAACGAAAGTCAAACTTTCATGCAGCAACTATTCCGATTGAAAACCGTGAGCATATATTCTGGAGACAGAACGACACCAAGACTTGACATTATTGGAGTACCGATGAAGGAAGAACTGGTGACAACCATCAGAGAACGAGTAGAAACCAACAAATGCAGGAGGAGCATCTATGAAATTACAAATAGGTAAGATATGGTTAATAGCAATTATCGGCATAGCAACGGCATTGGAAGTCAAGGCACAATTGGTGTCATCCAATCCCTTGGAATGGATGGCACTGGCAGAAGGCAATGAACTTATCAACGGAGAGATTGAAAAACAAATCAATGGACAGACCAAGACGGCGATGTTGCAGAACACGATGGCAGCTGAGTTTAACCAGATACACAAATGGGAGAAGAAGTACAACAGCTACTTGAAATCAGTGAACGGCTATGCCTCGTCGCTAAAAGCCTGTACCCATCTGTATGATGATGGTGTGAAGATTTTCATCACGCTCGCCAAGTTGAAGGCAGCTATTGCCAATAATCCGCAGGGTGTTGTGGCAAGTATGAGCATGAACAACCTGTATATCGAGACGGCAACGGAATTGGTATCGGTTTTCAATCTGCTGAATGATGCCGTGGCAAAAGGTGGAACGGAGAATATGCTGACAGGAGCAGACCGTTCCAAAACCTTGTGGGCATTGAACGACAAACTATCAGCATTTCAGAAGAAGCTCAATAAACTGTATCTGAGCATCCGCTACTATACAATGAGTGATGTATGGAATGGTGTCACGGCAGGAATGATAGACAGAAGCAATGGTGAGATTGCCACCCAAGCATTGGGACGATGGCGGAGAGCTGCTAAGGTAAGTACACCATAATAATATAAAGCATTCGAGTATGAGAACATGGATATTTTGCTTTGGCATCATGCTGCTTTCTGTCTGCAAGATGCAAGCCCAAAACGACCCTGTATTGGCAGGAATGATATACGCATATACAGACAAGGCAGAAAAGGAGTTGAAGAACCAGGAGAAGGTGATGCTGATGCAGACCACTGGTCATATATGGTTGAAAGAGGAAGTGGAAGGAACCACCAATCTGCAACGAGAATTCAACAACTACTTGGACTCGTTCCGCTCCATCGTGGTGTATGCTGCACAGGTATATGGCTTCTATCACGAGATAGATCGACTGGTGGATAACTTGGGAGGATTCACCAAGCAACTGGATAAACATCCGAGCAATACCCTTGCCGTGGCACTGTCTGCTAAGCGCAACAAAATCTATCGGGAGTTGATAATGGGCAGCGTGGAGATAGTGAATGACATCAGGCTGGTCTGCTTGTCAGGCAACAAGATGACCGAGAAAGAACGAGTGGAGATAGTCTTTGGCATCCGCCCCAAGTTGAAGGTAATGAACAAAAAGCTGCAACGGCTGACCAAGGCAGTGAAATACACCTCGATGACAGACATCTGGGCAGAGATAGAGGAAGGTAGCCACGACAAGGCTGACAAGAAAACCATCGTGAAGGACTGTATGAACAGGTGGAAGCGGAACGGAAAGATCAAATAACAACAAAAAGATACGACTATGAGTATATGGGCAAAGATAGCAAAGTATGGTGGCAGTGCCTTGAAAGGTGCTGGTAGTGTCGCCAAGCAAGGACTGAAATCTGCAAGCAATACGGCTGTGCATCCCA
>ERZ1026903.275-NODE-275-length-25989-cov-172.222604_pt1 | contig 25989 bp, 32 predicted proteins | sample MGYA00380180_ERZ1026903 | MGnify/ENA primary metagenome ERZ1026903 (study PRJEB33269, sample SAMEA4719816) | human gut metagenome | biome: human-associated habitat; feature: organic feature; material: feces | place: Cameroon | collected 2013-10 ... | reverse complement strand
GAAGTAATCTATGAATTTAAAAGAATGAAATTAATTTAGTCGTGGATTTTGCAACATTCTCCAGTATCTGTTAGATGTATATGCATACTCTCCAAACAGTGGTGCAGATTTACACCTCTTCTTGATTTCCTCATATCTCTTGGAAGCTTTCTTCCATTGTTTCCACAATAACTGTCTAATGCGACGTCTAATCCATTCATCAGTTCGAGTAGCCCAATATGTAGGTATTGCACCTTTAAAATAGTTTACCCATCCTCTGATGAAGACTTTTAGACGTTCTTTGACTACATTGATACCACCTTTGGCTCTGCGGTCTAAAATCTCTTTTATATTCTTAGAGAATTTAAGACGTTTCTTTTCATGGACAATAGCAAAGTACTTTTGCGTGGGACGTAACTCTTTCTTCTTTTGGCTTACCTTTGTGGTAAAGCCAAAGCCTAGAAATTGCGACTTCTCACATGCATGCAGTATCTTGGTTTTATCTTTATTAACCTTGAGAAATAGCTTTTCTTCAACAAACTTTGTCACGTTTGCCAATATGCGCTCAGCTGCTTTTCTACTGCCACATAATATGACCATATCATCAGCATATCTTACGAACTTAATCCCCCTGCTATCTAGCAATTGGTCAAGTTCATTTAATATGATGTTAGCAAGTACTGGACTTATTACGCCACCTTGTGGTGTGCCTATAGTTACCTTCTTACTTACATTTCCATCTTCACTTATTGGAGCTCTTAGAAAGCGATGTATCAAAGATATAACTCTTCCATCTTCAATTCTGTCTGATAAGAGTTGAAGGAGCTTACTGTGATTTACAGTATCAAAGAATTTGCTAAGATCTAAGTCAATTACCCATTCAGGACCACTGTTTAGATACTCTAACGCTCTTGTTATTGCACCATTACAACTTCTTGTAGGTCTAAAACCAAAGCTATTATCAGAAAATACCTTCTCGTACTCTTCAGATAGAACTAAGGCTATTGCCTGTTGCACTAATCTGTCTTTTACGGTTGGTATGCCTAGTGGACGCTGTTCTCCATTGTCCTTTGGAATATACACACGCTTAATAGGTTGCGGTCTATATTTTCCTTCTAGAACCGATTTAGTGATTTCATAGGGGTGCATTTGAATATAGCTTGCAAGTTCGATGGTTTGCATATCATCAACTCCAGCTCCGCCTTTGTTGGATACAACCTTCTTGAAGGCTTTATTCATGTTACCTCTAGCGACTATTCTCTCTAGGGTTATCGGTTCAAAGTTAATGCTACTCATCAGTTATCTATCCACAACAGCTCGACCACTACCTTGTTATTACCCTCACGTTCCGCGCTACTCTCATATCTAGGCGTGCACCTTTGCCCTTATATTATCGGCGTGCAATTCCTTACTGTGGCTACATTGTGTTGCAGTTCCTCCTACTTTCACACTTGTTGGATTTGGTCCTTCACGCATAGTCATCGCTACTACGACCTCGGCTGACTTCTTGCCATTCGTTGTTACTACGGTTTTACCGCTGACAAGATCTCCTCAGGTAAGGGCATTTTCTTTCACTCCATATATCCGCCATCTTTACATAGTATGTTCCGTCTAACTATTGGACTTTGACTTATTATGCAGCCTTATCCACATATTATGCCTAAGATGATTTCTGTACGTCGGACCAGAGCTTTGCTATCCGCTTCTTTCAGCTACCATGTCACCATGACCACCTTGCGGTTTCGCTAAGTCTTCCCGTTAGCGGGCAACTTCGGGACTCACACCCTATAGAAAATGCTCATGCTGAGCACACATAAAAAAAAATGCAGCCATGGCTACATTTTTATACTATTTTTTGCTTAAATCCTACTTTTTAAGAAGCGATTTCAGCTACATTTTGAATTGCTTTATCAAATTCATCTCTTAAAAAAGCTATCTGATAATCTGTCATTATAAAAACAGGAACTCCATTAAGAGACGGCTCTTGCGCATACTTAAAATGAATTGGATCAAGAATTTCACCAAAAATTCTTTTTTCACTTAGAATTTGTTTTAATAGTAAATTGTCATTATCTTTGGTTAAATTTTCGCCTGAAGTTAGTAATGGCAAATCCACGATATATTTAAGACTTGGTTTATCAGCAAAATAATTCATCAAGCGATTTTGAGTCATATTTTCCTCAAAAATAGGTTCAGGATAGTGATTTAACCAAACAATACAATCAACTCCAGTAATAGTAGTTAAAACTTCATTTACACATTTAATACCTTCGTTTTTATTATATTCACCACCTGAAACAGGAAGATGAAACACAACTTTTACGTCAAGTTTGTTGAGAAATTTAACTAACTCACCATCGTTTTTTCTAAAAGTATTTAAGATTAAAGAAAATAATTCTGCTGGAGCATCAAAAATCACATCAGAATATGTTTCTTTCATAATTGTAACTAGTTGACTAAAGTCATAGCCGATGCTTCCATCGTCATTTTTTACTTGTAAATTCAGTTGTCTTGCCTGAAGAGCTTTAAATTTACTGATTGCAAAGTTAGGATCAAGATCATAGATTTTTAAAACTTGACCATTATACAAGGCGTATTGAGTTAAGAGCCAACAGATAAAAGTTTTACCTGAGCGACAGCGAGAAAGTGTGAAATGAACTGCTGGCATATATTCTCCTATGCTAATGAATTAAATATCCACAGAAAAAGCCCACGATAAAGATCAGAAAAAGCAGAATTGATACTAAGGTCATGTAATAATGACCTGTAAGTTTTAAATTTCTTTGCATTACAGTCTCAAATATAAAAGCGATTGCCACAATAGGATCATCTTCTCTAAGAGAGATACCTGATTCTTTTTCGTAAGCTTTAATAAATTCTTTTTTTAACATGTTGATTATTTAATATCATATAGAGGATCTAATACTTTATAGTTATTAAAAATATCAGATCTAATCTTTTGACACATTAGTTTGTCACAGGCACTAGCCTTTCTTGTAGGAATATTATCTTCACCTAGCATTGAATAATTTTTAAGATTATCTAAAGAGCTATCAGCAATTTCAGACAAGGTGATGTATTGATTACGAATAGAATCATAAGTGTGCTTCATCGTAATCTGAATTCTTGGCTCTTCAACGATGTATTTAATTTTGCCAGCAAATGGAGCCCACATAGGCATATTTACAATTTCAATTGCATTAGGTAAACGCTCATTTTTAATCCCTTGACCGAAAGAGTTAAAACCATTATTTAGATGAACCACAATTTCAGCTCCAAGATCAGCATTTACAATTTCTTTTAAGCAATTAAAACATTCAGTCTGCATTTGACCTGGAACGATCGGAACATGAATGAGAACTTTAGCACCCTTGATTTGGAGCATTTGAACGCCCATCATGTCTTTCAAATAAGAAAACCATGCGTAATATGAATTAGCTCCTGTATCAATAATTGCATTTGCATTTGAATACTCTTCGGCAATTTGCTCCTGAATACTTAAAGCTGTAATGGCGCCAGTCTCATCTTTGAAGTCAATGAATCTGGACATAAAGAACGGATATTTAATCAGAGTGCCGTTATTTGTATCAGTATCAATTACAGTAATCTTTTGTCTTTTTTTTACCATTAAAAATTCTGCTAAATAAGTTGTAATTACTGTTTTACCAATGCCACCTTTAGCACCTAAAACGATATTTATATAATTTTGCATAAAAGACCTCTATAAAAAAGTAAAATTAAACTTTCCAAAAGACACATTTTTTAGTGCTCATTTCACCATAATTTTTTAAAACATAAGAAACCAGCTCTTTTGACGAACAGGATAAATAAGTTTCTCTTCCGCCATTATCTTTACCTGAATATCTATAAATATAAAAAAGATCATTATCTTCAATATTACCTAATTCAGCATTCACCTCGAAATTTTTAGGTATGGGTGAATATTCAGATTCATTATCACAAGAACAACCATCAAAGAGTAAGCCTCTTGAATCAATAAAAAGTTTTTGATGTTCTCTTTTAAATGGGTATTCAGGTGAACCGAATTTGAGTGGAGTTAACGGAAGAGCAGGTAAAGGACAATACAATCTTCTAAGATTCAAATAATTTAGATGTTCTTGTTCCTTTTTTTTAGCTTCTAATTCATCAATGGTGAGAAATTCAGGTGATAAATCATCATCACCATTATCCCAATCATTTGAAGCTAAATCATTTTCCGCTACAGTTTTAGCTGAATTTTTTAAAGCATTATTTGAAACTGTAGCGGAAACGTGATTTTTAACGCCAACAGGCTCTGGTGCAGCCGTGGCTTGATTTTTATCAGCCACGGCAGTAAAAGCAGCATTTTGAGCTGAATTGTATTCAGCTCTGCTGCAAGGCACCTGAGCGGTCATAATTTGAGTTGTTGACGATGAAATCAAGTTTGCTCTGATTACATCTTGATCCTCAACAATTTTCTTAAACCAGGTATAAAAAGTAAAATCACTAATATTAGAAATAGCTTCTTCTTTATCAATAAGCATTTTTTTGATTATTGAGCAATAAGAAATATCAATTTTTCCTCTAAGACCAAAAGTATTAAATACCTCTGGAATAAAAAAATTTAAAAAACAAGAAGCCAACATTTTAATTTTCTGGCTTTTGCCTTTTTTTATAAGTAATTTTTTTAAAAATTGATATTGTTCGTTATTGTTAATCATTTGTTTTTAAGTGTTTTTTAACATATCTAAAAAATACTGAATATTGAATATATCTATTAAACCAGTAATTTTCTTGACAAGTTAGAAAAATAATTTTAAGTGGTTGGTTACATTCAATCCCCTTTTTAATTTTTAATTCAACAAGTCTAAAAATTAGAGATTGAATTTGCCTTTTTAGATTTCGAGAACAATTTACAAGTAGATTTTTGTTCTCTAAATCCTGTAGGCATATTTCAATATTTTTAATTGAATTATCAAATTCTTTTGAAGACATTTACCCTACCAAATATTTTATATTTTACAAATACAAATATATCACAATTTTACATGATATAAGACTACATAAATTGATAAATATGAATAAAAAAATATTTGAATTTACATTTTTGATATAAATTTACAATTTTTATTTTATTTGATAATGGAAAATATAAATTTATTTCATTAAAATAGGAAACAGGCAGGATGTGCTAAATTATCCCAAATTGAAATTTGTATAATTTAACGAACTTCTTTCAAACAGAGTTTTCAAGCAAGTTATCCTGCTCTGGTGAGACCGATTGCACTACCGTACAATGTGTTTTTGAATTAACAAAGAGACATAAATGTATGAATGGAATAAAATTGAAACCAATTCAACTGGAAAATCTAGTAAAAGATAGTAAACAGATCCAAACAGATATTACCTGTAGAAGAATAGATCTTTTTATAAATGAAAATGATTTATCTTTAATATGGCTTAAAAATATCAAAAAACCTAGTTTAAACAAAAAGGAAGTTTTAACTTTACCTAAGTTTGCAGATAAAGAAATCGTTTATTTAGGTTCAATATTAAGTTCAGTAACTGAAGAAGAACTTAAGCAGTTTATTTACAATCGTATATTTACATTAAATATCAGACAACCAAAACTTTTTTATGGTTCTCCTGAAGTAAGACAGCTTAATTATCAAAATTTTAATAACAATAAATTTAAAGCGTAAAGGGAAAAACTGTGATTACTTCAGATGAAAAAGATAAAAAAGACCGAAGATACAAAAGTGATTTAGAAAGAAAAAGCTATGATATTCATGTAAGACTTTGTAAAGACGATTATGCTGAATTAAGAGTTAGAGCAACTAGCAATAACATGAAAATGAATCAGTATATTCGTAATACGATTTTCTCTGATCGTTACAGGATTATAAACACAGATTATGATCTGTTTTTTCGTTTAGGAAGAGCTATTGATGTATTAACCAGAACTGGTAATTATCTGGTTAAATTAGGCAAATTCTTAGAGAACAACGAAGACTATAAAGATATTAAACGTTTAAAAGAAGGTTTTGAAGCAGAGAAATTAGCCCTTAAAGAACTAAGAAAATTAATCATCTCATACCAAAGAAAAACTGATGAACTTGAGGAACAAAAAAATGCAACTTCAAATCAATAAAATTGTTGGTATTTATAACAGCAAAATAATCGTTATCGATACTATTTTTTCAGAAAAACATGATGGTCTTTTTAATTTGATTTTATCTGAATTTGAAACAATCTCTAAAAGACAGATCATAAAAGATCCTGCAATATTAAACAGCGAACACCGTTCAGAATTTGAAACTCTGTATAACAATCTAACAGAAGAAGAAAAACAAAAACTAAATAAAATAATTGGCAAAAAAGGAAAAGATTTTATGGAGTTTAATTTTATAGACAGATTAAAAGAATTACCTAAAAATGGAGGCTCATTAGGTGTATGCAAGTGGGACTGTGTTTTAGATTTTAATCTAGCAAAATTACTCATAGCAAACAGTCTATACGGAGCTTTTACAGCCAATTTTGCAAAACCTTATTTAAAAAATGCGATTAGCAAGTCAAAATTAAGAGAACTAATGGAACAATAGCCATGGCTAGAATAAAAAAAGACTACGAAAAGATCCGAGAAATCTTAACGTAGTCTGAGTTTCATAAAAATCATGTTTTATTTTTATATACAAAAGTCATTATAACAAATTTTACTTTAAATAAAACATGATAACTGTAGATAAAACAAATAATAAAGGATTCTCCTCAGCAGCAGATGATCCTAAACGATTAGCACAATATCTTTTATATGGTGATGATTATAAGAGAGAAAATGTTTTACACCGAGTTTTATGCTCTGGTTCAATAAACTGTGCATCTTCAGATCTTGAAGATGCTGCAAGTTTAATTGCCCAATTAAACTATAGATATAAACAGACAGCTACTGCAAGAAGTAAAAACAAACTGAGAACACATCACATCATTATTTCTCTTAATGCTGGTGAACATTTATCAGCAGAACAATGGTATGAAGTTGCTGAATCTCATCTAAAAGCTTTAAATTTAGAAGAACATCTGGCTTTTTGGGCTGTACACAAAGATACAGATAACGAACATTTGCATCTAGTGTTTTCAGATGTTAATCCAAATAATCTAAAAATAAACAATCTTTCTAAAAGTCACAAAAAATGGCTAACTTTGGATAAAAAACTGGAAGAAAGATTTTCCTTAAAAGAAGATAACCATGAAAAAACTCACAAAATGACAGGAGAGAATTTGTCTGATGATCTAGAAGCCAAGACAGGTCAACAATCTTTATTTACATATATAAAGAAATTTAAGACACTACTAGATCAATCCAAATCATGGTCTGAATTTCATGAAATCTGTCTAAAACACAACATTAAATGTGTAAAACTCGGCAGAGGTATAGCGTTTGAAACAGATGATCCTGAAAACCCAAATAAAAAAATCTACATCAAAGGATCTGCTTTTAATAAATGGGGAGAATTAAAACTATCTCTTTCTGATCTTGAAAAAAGATTAGGAGCTTTTATTCCTTTTGATGAAAATTTAGATATTCAGCCTATATCAAAATATGAAGCAGAGCCTGTTAATTTTGAGAATGATGATTTTCTTAAATATGCAGAATATGGCACCTCATTAAATGAAGCTTTTGATGAATACAAGAGAGCAAAAATTAAAGAAAATGAAAACTTGCATAAATTAGAAGATCTCAAGGAAGAGCTGGAGTATCAATATAAATATTTAAAAAAACAGGAAAAGAAAAAATACCTTCAAAAAACCAAAAGTATCAAAAAAGCCTTTTATAACAACATTTCTATGCTTGAAGAAAAATTAGAACAGGCAGAAGCAGAATATAAAAGCAAGATAGATACACTCTATACCTCATATATTCACATTAAAGAAAGAATTGAAAATTCACCTATTGCTACCAGAATGCCTGAAAACTTTTTAAGTTATTTAAAAATCGGCATAAAGACAAAGGCAATCCAAAATCGCAATCTAATTTTATTGCTATCAAGAAAAGAAAGCAGAAAACAATATCATCAAAACTATCTGGAATTTCCTCGTATTAGAGTAAATATGAGTCAGGGAATAACACAAAATTTATTAAATATTAAATCAGAGAAGCAGGCATTAGCTAATGAATCATTAGCTCTTCACAAAATAACAGGAAAAGGTCAACTGATTTTTAAAGGAAAAGGTAAATTTCAGGGAGACTTTATAAAAGATGATGGGGCAAAACTCATGTTGAACGATTTACCCTCAACCAAAACTATAGCGACTAGCATTTTTATATGTAAAAAAAGCATTACTAAAGGAGACAAGGTTAAATGTCACGGAACAAATGATTTTCAGCGCAGATTTTTAGAATTGAGTTTAATTCAGAATTTAAATATTTCTTTATCAAATCAGGAGTTAAATCAGGAATATGAGCTTAGAAAACAAGAACGGGAAAAGCACAGAAGTGAAAGAGAAAAAATTAGAGCATTCTCAAATCTCAGAAGGATCAAGCAGTCTAAATATGTTGGAAGATCAATTAGACGAAATGGAAAACAATTTGGAACAAGAAGAGCTTTCTCAAGATTCAGAGTTGAATCAGAAAACTACAACGGATCCATCCAAAATACCACAAGCCCAAGCACCAACAGAGATCACATCTCCAACGCTGATACAGGCTCAACTAAGCAATTTAGACAAACTACCAGACAAGAAAGTAGCATGCGTGACTTGTCCAAATTGCATTTGGCAGAGGACCAAAACCGTACTTCAATGCTATTGTCAACTGACCAACGAAATAGTATGGGAAAGCAGCCGAAGAGAGAATTATTATCTGGAATGCGATGGCAGGTATCAGACAAAAAACGAAGAGGAATAGAGAACGCTAATTCAGAAGTAAAAACAAACTATAAGGAAAAAGATAATTCCAAAAGTCTTTCAAATTTTCTTGAAGATATTGATAAAAAACTCAATTCAACAGACTTATCTGAACATAAAGAGCTTGATCAGTATATCAAGGAAAGAAATAACAAGTTTCAACAAGGATATAAAGATGTATTGCCTCATGAGAAATATCAATCTCAAAAAGGAATATTTATTTACAAAGGATTAAGAAAACTTGATAAAAAATTTTACGCACTTTTAGAAAAAGAACAGATTGTTTATTTAAAAGAACTTGAAGATGAAAAATATGCTTTAGAGAGATTAAAAACAACCAAAAATGGAACTGAAGTCAGAATTAGTAAAAACGGCATGATTATCAATAAAAATCAGAAATCAGCCAATAAACGAAATTTTAAGAAAGGAAAATAAAAATGGCAAAAAAATACAATGAAGATTATGACATTAGAGTAGCACCAGAATTTTCTGGACAGGATTCGAATCTTCGAACAACCTCAAAATCACAAAAATATTTTTTAATATTTTTAGTAGTAGTTGGGATCTATTCTGGATTTCAAACAGCGACACAATATTTTGCATCAGAATTACAATATTCTCCATATTTGGGTAATGCTATGTTTCATATAGCAGATATACCAATCTATTTTCCATTAAAAATTTTAACTTCATGGGGAGATATTAGAAGAGCATATCCTAATTTATCTGAAGAAACCATTTCAATGGGGTATTGTGGAGGTGCCCCTTTTTTAATTATTGCATTGCTGATAAAGTTTTTTACATCCAACAAAATTTCTGGTAACAGATTCTTACACGGTTCAGCTCGATGGGCGAATCGAAAGGATATAGAACGCATGGCTTTAATTCCACATGAACTAACCTTTGAAGATAAAGTCTATAATTTAATGCCATGGCATAAAAAGAAAATTAAACAAGGAAAACCTGAAGGTGTTTTTGTTGGAGCATGGCAAGATCCTAAAACTGGAGAAGTAAGATATCTTCGACATAATGGTCCTGAGCACATCTTATGTGTGGCACCAACTCGTTCTGGTAAAGGTGTTGGATTGGTTAATCCAACGATGCTAACCTGGATGTATTCATTTGTAGCAACCGATCTAAAAGGAGAATTATGCGCCTTAACAGGAGGCTGGAATAAAGAGTGTGCCAATAAGTACTATATTCGATTTGAACCAGCAAAAAAAAGACAATGTATCGATGAAGCTAAAGGATTATACAATGTAGCTAGATGGAATCCTTTAGAGGAAATTCGAGCAGAAGGATCAACAGAATATGTTTACGATCATAAAACAGACAGTTTGAAAAAGCGTATCTGTGATGGAACAAAAGAAACAGCTGATACACAAAATATTGTAACTCAAATTGTAGATCCAAAAGGTGAAGGCTTAAAAGATCACTGGGCTAAGACAGCTTACGAACTATTAGTAGGATGTGTGGTTCACTTAAAGCATAATTGCCCTGAGAAATGTAATATTGCAACATTATCTTTAATGTTAGCAGGTCAGATTGATACAGCTAAAATTAGAGAAAAATATATGGCTTCACAAAATGGAGACACATCTTCAATTGAAGATGACTCAGATGATAACGATACTATGGATGTTAAAAATCTATGGGAAGATATGGCAAAAGGCTTAGACAGAGAAGGTAAACCATATAAAGCACGTGATGCAGCTATAATTGCAGGACAGCACATGAAAGACAGACCAAATGAAGAAGCTGGCTCAGTTTTATCAACAGCAACATCATTTTTGTCTTTATATACTGATCCAATTATTGCTGAAAATACCTCATGTTCTGATTTTAGAATTAAACAGATCATGAACTCAGATAAGCCTGTAGCACTATATTTAGTAACAGAACCAACAGATAAAGACCGTTTGTCGCCTTTAGTTAAGCTGTTCATTTCACTCGTACTAACACTTTGTGCATCAGACATGGAATTTGAAAAAGGCAGATCAGTAAAATCTTACAAAAATAAAATGTTGCTAATGTTAGATGAGTTTCCTTCTTTAGGAAAAGTTGAAAAAATGCAAGAATCACTCGCTTTTATTGCTGGTTATGGAATGAAAGCTTATCTGATTACACAAGACATGGCTCAGTTATTTGATAAGTACGGCAAAGATGAATCTATATCATCAAATTGTCACGTAAATATCTTTTATGCACCTTTAAAAACTGACACTGCTCAAATTATGTCTGATAAAGCAGGTACAACAACAATCTTAGAAGAAAACAAATCAATTTCAGGTGCAGGCTTGAAAGCAAGTACATCTCGATCAATGCAAGCTACAGGAAGAGCTTTGATTACAAAAGATGAATGTATGCAATTAGCAGCTCCTGTTAAAGACAATTTGGGTAATATCCAAAAGCCTGGTGAAATGCTTATTTTTACAGCAGGTCAGCCTGCAATACACGGCATTCAGCCTTTATATTTCCAAAATCCTTTATTATTAAAAAGAGCTCAAATAGAATGCCCTGCTGCAACTGATATTATCTTAAAAAATGGGAGACTAATCAGTGAAATAGAAGAAGAGGAAAAACAAAAGAACATAGACAAAAATCCTTTTGAAATTTAGCCATGGCTAGGATTTAAAACACAAAAGGGAGTTTAATACTCCCTTTTTTTCTATTTACCTTTCATCAATTGGGTCTAATGGGTATAAATCTTTTGGATCATCAATAATTACACCGAAAGGTTGCCATTTATCGGTAAAAATTTCATAGTTATTAAACCACCAAATTAAAGATTTACCATTAATAAAAATTTCAGAATAACTCTTATCTATTTTTCTTTCATTTAAATTTCTAATTTTCACAGCATATTCTTTTTTTGTATATTTATCTCTCAAATGAAGAATAGCTCCTTTTAAATAATCAAAGAGATCCAGAGTACCAAAGTTTAAATCAAGTGAATTTGAGTCTGTATGAAAGAAAACTATCAAACAATAAAGAGCTTGAATTGATGTACAAAATGTATATTGATTACATTCAAATACTTTATTTTTAGGGAGAAAATTAGTATATTGACGATTATCTTCAGAATCAGAAATGATTTTAACGATTTTTTTACCATAGCCAAAATTACGATCTTTATCATCAATTACTGTATTTTTAACTTTGGAAATAAAAGAATCATCTTGTATTTTTCTCATAAGTTCTTTGTCAGAATTTGCAAAATAACCTTCCATTCCTATAAATTTTCGTACAAAAGATTCATCATATAATGGTGTAAAAAGAATATCATTTTGATTACAACATTTCATTTTGAAGCCTCCTCTAAAGTTAATTTATAGGTTGTTTTGTCAATAGTGATAGTTTTACTTGATACTTTACTTTGTAACATTTGATCAATAACCGCTGTATAAACTTGGTCTGTAAAATCAATCTTTTCCAGAAATTTATTACAAGCTTTATTTGATCTTCCTAAACAAATTCGTTTAGATAACGGTGTAACCGCTAAAATTAAGTTATTCAAATTCATTATTATTTCCTAATACTGTTAATTTATGAAGTAAATCATTAATTAAAACTTGATCCTGATCATTTAAAGTTAAAATTGTTGCTTTCTTTAAGCAATGATGATTAAGTAAATGAAGAAGAAGTTGATAGGTATCTTTATAAAGAGGTAAATCTGCTGCATAAGCAGAATGTTCTCGCTTACACCATTTAGCTTCACATACTTTTAGCTCTCCAATACAAAGATCAACATCATCTTTAACAATTTCATGAGTATACCAATGTTTATTACAATAATAAGCAAGAGTACAAGTACTCCAATCTGTTTTTAAAGGTGGTAAAAACAATTCTGAATTTGACTCTTCAAAATATTGAAGCATTCTTAAAGCAATAAGTTCGATTGTTTTATGTAAAAATTCAGAGTTAGAATTTAAAGCAAAATTAACCTTATTTACTTTAGTATTTAGATCATCATTTTTATTAAATAAGTTTTCAAAAAGCTTTAAATTTAAAATTTCTTCAAATGTAGAACAGGTACATTGAATAAGAAAGTTCTTATCTACTGGATCATCAAAATAAAAGACATGCTTAGAAGATACAAAATACTTAGGCGCATAAGGATCTACAGGCAATTTAATTTCAGCAATAATGTCTTTAATTTTTATTAAATCAAATTTCATAAATTAACCTTTTACATTTAATGCAGATAATTGACTAATAAGTTTTTCAACTTCTTGAATATCAGCATCATGATTTTCGCAAAGATATTTTGCAACAACTTTTAACTGATAAACATAATCTTCAAGATCTTCTAAAATGTTTTTAAGAGTTTGGCTGTCTATTTCGATCATGAATAACTCCTAATAGATTAAGTTGGTCTCGAGAAATGAAACTTTGGCACCAATTAGAATCATAAAACCATTGTTCATTAATGAACATAATTTTTCCTGATTCATCTTTTTCGACTGAATAAAAGATAATATTTTCATCTTCAATATTGTTTAATAAATCCTGAGCTAATTTAGATGTGATTAGTTTTTTGAAAGCCCCACAATCTAAATTTGAATCTAATTTAGAATTAAAAGATTTCAGACTAATTTCTTTACACAGTAAATTACAATCAACACAATCAAGAATAAATTCTTCAATATCAAATGAAAATGTTAAATCGTGTAAAAAGGCATCATCTACGTAATCCTTAAAAAGGTATTTAATTTTACCAACAGCAAAAAAATCTGCATTATTAGGTAACTTCATTCCAGCTGCTTCAAAAACTTCTTTATAAGTGATATGAATTTTATTTTTCTTCATAAGATGAACCTTCAATCAGATTATTACTTCTAATATTCTTTTCCAATAGATTGATTTTCATGTTTAGAATACTGATTTGCTTTATATGATTATTAACAAACTTTTCAAAAACGGCATTAAGTTTAAAAATATACCAAAAATTAAAAACTACCATTGCCAATAAAACAATATTCAATAAAATCATACTGTTATTCCTTTATATTAGCTAAATAACACTCAAAATATATACCATCTTCTGAAGATGGTACATATTAGAGATTACTGCTTCTTATCTGATGACTCACTTTGTAAGGCTTTTAAAGCTTTTATTGCCATTTCGCATCTTAATTTATTTGCAATACAGTTTAGCTCTTGATCTCTAATCTCATAGAGATGTGTTAGATAAGTAGCACTCTCAGCCGAGATTTTCTGTTCTCTTGCTGCAATTTCAATTACAGTTAGAAACTTATTTCCCATGGTCACTCTGACTTTTGATAGATATAAATATACTATGACACCAAGACTCATAAGAACTGTTAGAACAAAATAAAAAAGAAAATTACTCATGATTATCTCCTAAGATTGAGTTGAACAGAACAAAGATAACATAAAACCTCTTTTATTTTTCACAAAAATACTTACCGTTTTTTATGAGTGTACAATTTAATTTTAAATTATTTTCTTCTGTCTCAATTTTTACATTTTTCTTAGTCTCTGGTTTTACACTATCTTGAGTAGATGGTATTGGAGATAAAAATTCAGGATCTGGAAAATGAGAATTTAACAAAACAAAAGTCATAAAACATAACATAGTTGTTGCAAGAGAAATACGAAGAAAAAAATTATGTATTCTTCCCAATATAAACAACACAATAAGAAAACACCCTGCAAAAAAAAGTAAATTTGTTCTAAACGAAAAAGAAGCAAAATCAATAAATGGTTGTACAAAATTCATAATACTACCTCTTAAAATATTTTTTATTTTTTACAGAAATATGAGCCATCATCATCAACAGTGCATTTTAAAGAAAATGAATTATCTTTAGGTAAAGATTTTTCTTTTAATATGACATGTTGCTCTTCAGAAGAATTATTCACTTCTTTCTTTGAGCTATCTTTAATAAATAACTTTGAATTTGCATCAAATGTAGCAACTGGCTTTATCTTCTTGTAAATGTTGTAAATGCTCAAAGATACCCCACATTAAGTTAATAACAGCTAAAACTATAATAATAGTAGTAAGTAGCAGTGACAGTGGAGACCCCTCAATATAAGGTGATATAAAAAGATCAAGACCAACCAATACAATCATTACAATAAATGTCCAATCTAGAAATGACATAAAAGCTCCTTTAATTATTATTTTCGCAAAAAAAACTTGTAGAACCAGTTCTGGTGCATTTTAATTTAACAACATTAGCTTGTCTTTTTTTAAACTCAGATACATCTTCCTTAGAAAAGTTAAGTTCATAAATATTATTAAATCGACTTAGCTTTAATACCATTTTTTAGTTCCTCTTTTTAAACAAATTTTTTTGTCACCTTCTGTGACGCAGTCCCATTCTGAAGTTTCATTTTTACGAATTGTGTCTTTTTTGTTTGATACTGATTTTTCACAAAGAAATTTTCCGTTTTCCAAAGGTGAACATTCCATTTCTGAATTAACTATAGCTTGACTATTATGTAACTTAACTTTTTGATCTTCACACCATCTGTTAAAAACAAAACATGTAGCTAAGAACAAAACTAGAGCACCCCAATAAAATATTCCTGGAACTTCCATATTTCTACTAAAATAAAAATAAGTAATCCCATAAATAATTGATAAAAAAAATAATGCAAGTATAAAATAAATTATAATCATCGTTAAGTCCTCTTCTTTTTTTTGTCTAAATCAAATATGGTGTTAGGGTTCAATATTTATTGCTCCTGTTTAATAGCCTAAAAAGTTAATGCATTCATATTAATTGTCCTTCCAGACAAGAATGTCTGGGACTGTGATGTAACCAAAATATGCTAAAAAAGCAAGCGAAGATAGAAAAAATACCATCCCTATTGCAAGCATAAGAGGTGAGTCTCCAGAAATAAGTACTAATGTAATAAAAGTTATTGATATAAGAAGAATTACAGTAATCATAATTACTAAACCATCCTTGTTAAATACAAAGCAGTTATATCTGGCATTTTTTAAGAAATACCAAAGAAAGTAGTTTTCTTTTTATCTTTCTTAGTTGCTTCTAACTTTAATTTTAAGGTCTCATCTTCAAATCCCTTCTGAAATTTTGTAGCTACCATGTCAACGGATTCAAAAAGCTCTGTTAGCATTTGGTCAGGTACTTTATCAGGAAAATTTGCATTTAAAAATTTATAATAATCTTTTAAAGATCGGCAAGCATAAACTAAAAATCCTAATTCTGAGTATGATAATTCAACTTTTTGCATTTTTTTGTTACCTCTTTATATATTACTTTATATAGATAGGTATATACTATTAGTTATATAGTGTCAATAAAAAATGCAGCCATGGCTACAAATTTAATAAAAAAGCCCCTAAAAAGGGGCAAAATAAATCATAAAATCTATTATTCAATAGAATCTTGCGAATTTGGATTATATTTCCATTTAGAATTTCTATTAAAGGTAACTAATTTAGCTAATAAATCATGATCATCTTTTTTATGATCTTCTAGAACTGTAATAGCATTATCAATCGACATTTTAATCAGACATTTTTTCTTATGGAACAGTCGTTCCAAAGGTTTTAGCATATTCAATAAATTCAAATCTTTTAGATCTAAATCGATAATTTCATTTGGATTTTTTTCTCGTAAACGAGTTAATGCTTGAAGCATTTCATCTAGCTTAGAAGATTCATTATCGCTTTTATCAGAATTTTCTTCATCAATATCATCTTCAGATTCATTTTCATCATCAACTTCTTCTTGATGAACTTCACCTCCAGTCAAAGCAAACAAATTTTGTTTAATAGGATTGGAGTCAGATTTATTATCCGAAGTTGATGAATTTTCAGGGTTCTTTAAATCATCTTTTGAGCTACCACTCTCAGAGTCAGCTGAATTTTGAATTGATGTATTTGACGATTCAGGTTCTTTAACTTGATAATCTAGATCCATTGGAGAACCTTTATTTTCAAAGTCATTTTCATTTGAATCTTTAATATCAGTTTCTTTTTTCTCAGGAGAAGCCCCTAAAGTATCCAAATTTTCAAAAGCTCCTGACATTGGATCAGTGTGATCAAATTTATTTAAATTTGGATTGGCAGATTCATTAGAATCTGATTGCTGTTCTTTTAACTCTTCACCAGAAGGTTTTAAGCTTGCATTAACATCATGATCATCATTTTTTTGAGAAATTAAAGCAGTGGGAACAGCCATTTGCTGATTAGCAGCAAGATTATTATGTTCTTGCACTGCAATAATTCCGCTGTTATCAGTTTTATCTAATTTAGATTTATCGAGTAATGATGAATGAGTATTTTTACTTATATCTTTACTACGATAACGATTTATTCTTAAACCTAAACGTTTTGCTGCTAATCTTTTTTCCAATTCAACTGTAATTGAATTTTTATCAATTTCATAAAGCTCTGGGAAAGATTGTTTGTCAATTTGCTCGTAAAGACTAAGAGCTTCTTTAAGACAAGCATCTTTAGCATCATCATCAAATTCTGTTGGTAAATCTAACTGATCGTTTTCTTTAAGGTTATTTAAAGCTTTAGCTAAAATTAAATCTAACTCATCACTGACTAAAGAAGATTTAAAACTGTCAGGATCTGTTTCTAATTCTAATTTAGAACTTAAAGTTTGTAATTTATTTAGATAGGCTTCTTCCTGTTTGGCTTCTGGAGTTAAAAGATCATCACTAAATCTTTTGATATAGGGATATTTAGCATTTTTATAAATCTGATTAAAATCAGTTGGATTTGAATGCTTTTCATCCTCTGTAGCAAAATAAGATGATAAATCTACATCATCTTGCTTATGAATAAGATCTTCGGATTGGGCTCCTGAATTAACAGGCTCTGTTTGTATTTGCTCTTTTAAATTATCAGATACAGTTGTAGATGTTATTTCATTTATATTACTTGATTGAGGGGCAGGAGGAGTTTCTTCAATTTTAGAAATGGGTAGCACCTTAGCTCCCTCTTTTGTTTCTAAATCAGATAATTTTAACTTCAATTCTGAATTTTCATTCAGTAATTTTGTAATTTGTGTTTGTAAGTCTTGTATAGATGAATTAGTAGTAGATGAATCCCCTTGAGCTTTAATTAAAGAAATAATTTTTGACAAAGAAATTTCTAAATTATTTGATTGAGTAGCTTTTAATGTTCTGAGCATAAAAGCAATAAAATCTTGAATATCTTGAATATTACCTAGATGATGATTATAAATCTCAATCAAATCATCACAATCTGGATAATTATTAAAATTAAAAGGCAAAAGAACTGTATTTTCAGAAGAAACTTGAGGAGAACCAATGCTGGCAAAATTATTCATAATTACTAACCTTTAATAAGTTTATTTACGAAATTGAAAATCTTTAGAAGTTAAAACAGTAGATGAATTTTGTTTTTTCTTCATATCTACTAAATCTTGTTTGAGCTTCTCTAATTGTAATTTTTCAGAACGAAGTTCTAACGCCATTGTATCTAAGTTATTAGATGGAAGTGTTGATTGTTCATTGCTTGTAACCTCTAAATTATTTGAATTAGAACTTGATAATACCTGTTTTTTTAATTGAGCAAGATCATTTTCAGACATTAGATCAAGATTTTGATCTAATTTTATTAAATTATCAGGAACAGGTGGATGATCTAAATTTTCTTTATTTAATTTCACAGATTTAATTTCAGTAGCATTAACTTCTTCCTTTAAAGCAGGATCTGAAGCTTTATAAGTATTTTTTGAACCTGTATCTAAATTTTTAGAAAATGAAATTACTTGCTCAGTATTATGTTCAGTAGTAGATGATTTTCCAGTTTGCTTTGATCTTTTATGAGGTAAAAGATCATTAATATTTATATCAGACGCATTAATATTTTCTCCAATAACAAATAGCTTATCTTCATCAAGATTAAAAGGAACTTCAGATGAATAAGCATTCAAGCAGAATAAAAGTATTAAATAGAGAAAATATTTCATATATACATTTAGCCTTTATACAAAGCTTTTAAACGTTTAATAATTATAGAAAAATATTTTTCAGCCTTTTTTAAAGGAAATTTTTTTAAATTAGAACATAATTTTTGTTTATAAATATTATTAAAAGATTCAGTTCGACTATGGTAATAGCTTACTTTTTTTAAAGTATCATTCCCTTCTTCTAAAAGATGATTTTTAATTCTCCAAGCTGCTAAATGAAATGGATAGCAGTTATTTTTCATGACATCATCATGAGCAATTCCTTCTGATTTTAAAGTTTTTAAATAAGCAGTATTGAACTGCATAAAACCAAGATCATAAGTACCATTAGAATTTTTTACTTTAGAATCAGATTTACCGCCTTCAGTTAGTGATACCGCATAGATAAGATCTGCTGGCATTGCATAATGAATGGCAGCTTCAACAGAACAATAAATTCTAACTTCAGCTACAGGCATTGAAGGAGGTAGATCCGATATAGGAAACATAACTAATGAACCTCAATTAAATCATGAATAATATTTAAAAAATCTTCTTTAAATTTAAATAGTTCATTCATTTTATTGAAAACTTTTTTGGAACAAGATGTTTTATTATTAATAAAAACTTCATTAGGATCTGGTAAATCAGTAGGATCATCACTGCTATAAAAAGAATATTCAGTTATAAGTTTTTTAATAGCAAGAGCTTTCAAATTAGAAAAAACAGTTTCTAAATCAAAATTTTTATAACGAAATTTAGAATCTTCTAAAATTTCTTCAAAAGAAAAACCATAGCGTTTACAGCTTGAAAGTAATACCAACATAGATGAAGGACTGAATCCAGTAAATTCACTGTAAGCTGTAATTATATCTATAGCTTCAACAGGAGAGATTGATGTTAAAATACTCATAACTATTTAGATTTTTAACTATAAAAAAATGACATCAAAACTAATAACCAAAGAAACAGCAAACTTAATCATTACTGTGTACATTATGTACACAGCATTAATATTTCTTTTAAGTATATATATTGATACAGGATTCAACTTTATCAATTACTGTCTAAAATATTTAGAACAACTTTATCAGTTTGCTGAAAATATTATATATCAGATTATATAATAGAATATATTATTTTAATACTTTTAATAGCTTAATTTTAAAATATAAAGCAGAAAAAGGTTCAATTAAAGAGCCAACTGCATTATCTCTATAAGCTAATTTTGCAGGGATCCAAACTTCAACTTCATCATCTTCTCTTAATAGAGAAATAATTTCTTTAAGACCAGGAATAACCTGAGACAAATTAAAATCAATTCCTTTTAGCTGTTGATCGAAAATTTCACCTTTTAAATTTTTACCAACATAAGTGATTTTAACATCTTTAGCATTATTTGCACTTAAGCCATTACCTCGATGAAGGTATTTATATTGAATGCCTGAATCAGTAACAATTACATCAGGCTCCTGTCTGTTTTGTGCAAAAAAGTTATCAGCTTCTTGCAGATTTTTATTTTTTAAATCTTGCAGATTAGATATTTCTTTTTCAGTAAGTTTTTGATCTAGATCAGCTAAAGTTTTTTCAAGTTCCTGATCGTTGATTTGAGAATTATTGTATAAACCATCAATTAGACCAGCAATTACATATTTATTATTAATTTTACCTAAAAGCTCTTCCTGCTTAGCCTTTTCTGTAGCTAAATTTCTTGCCACGGCTACTCCAATAGCATAGGCAGTTTTCTGATTAAAATCTGATTTTTCTGAAATTTTAACAGAAAAATTCACTGCATTAGAAAAAGCGTTATTTTCATTATTATTTAAAATAAGAATAATTAAATTAGCTAAAAGTAATAATATAGTTACTGCTTTAAACAAATTTTTAAGAAAAATAGCTTTAGGACTTAAAACTACAATTTTTGGAACACTTGATAAATTGGCAAGTTTCATAAAACCTCACAAGAAAAATTAAACAATTACTGATATATTCTATTATATTTAATTTTATTTGATATAATGCAATTATTATTTGATAAAGGTAAAAAAATATGAGAGTTTATGTAGCAGAAAAGCCATCTGTAGCTAGAGCAATTGCTGATTCAATTGGTATTGCTTCAAGAGAAGATGGTTATATTAAGTGTAACGATGGATCAATAGTTACAAACTGTTTTGGACATCTACTTGAAAGAGCTGAACCAGATTATTACTTAAGTGATGCAGTTCCAGTTAATCCTAAAACAAAGAAAAAGATATGGAGACGAGAAGATCTTCCTATAATTCCTGAACATTTTAAGAAATTTGTTTCAAACGGAAAAGGTAAGCAGCTTAAGATTATAAAATCTTTGGTTTCACAGGCAACAGAGGTTGTAAATGCAGGAGATCCTGATCGTGAAGGTCAACTTCTGGTAGATGAAGTTCTAGAGCATGTTGGCTACAAAGGAAAAGTTTTGAGATACTGGCAGTCTGCAATGGACTCTGTATCAGTTAAAAGAGCTTTAAATGCTATCGTACCTAATGAGAAATACTATTCATGGGGCTTAGCAGCTGAGGCTAGAGGTATCGCAGATTGGCTTGTTGGAATGAATTACAGTCGTCAGCTGACAATTAAAAATCATCGTTTAATTTCTGTTGGAAGAGTACAAACACCAGTACTTAAAATTGTTGCTGATAGAGACAAAGCTATTGCAAATTTCAAACCCAAAGACTTTTTTAATCTAGAAGCTAACTTTAAAGCAACAAAAGCTAACTACAAAGGTAGATTAGTTATACCAGAAGATTTATTAGATCCTGAAGGATACTTAACAGATGCTAGTGTTTTAGAAAGAATTTGTTCTGAAATTAAAGAAAATAATGGTACAGTTACAGATGTAAAAAAAGAGCTAAAGAAAACAAATCCAAAGCTTCTATATACTTTAGCTGATCTACAGGTAGAGTGTTCAAAATTATTTAATTTTTCAGCAAAGAAAACCCTTGATATTGCTCAGCAGTTATATGAAACACATAAGCTGACAACCTATCCTAGAAGTTCATGTGAATACTTACCACAAGCCCAAATTAATGATGTTAAAAACATCTTAACATATCTATCAGTATTACCTCAGTATCAGACCGCTTTAAAACAAGCAAATAACATTGACAATAATCGTGTTTTTAACGATAAAAAAGTGGGTGAAGCAGCTCACACTGGATTAGCACCAACACCACGAAAAATTACACCAGAAGAAATTGCAGATTTAAGTGCAGACTGTTCTAAGGTCTATCATTTAATCGTTAAACGATATATCAGCTGCTTTATGCCTCCTTATACATATAATGAACTGACCATCGAAACAACCGTAAAAAATTATAAATTTAAAACAACCTTAAAATCTCCAGTGCAACTGGGATTTAAAGCTTTTGATAGCAATAAAGCAGACGAAGAAGATACAGTCACAAATCTACCTGAAATTACTAAGGGAGAAAATGTATTTGTTTCTGACTTAAAAAAAGTCACAGGACAGACTACTCCTCCTAAGTATTTTAGCGAAGGAACATTAATTCAGGCTATGAAGAACATAGCTAAATTTATAGATGATCCAAATGAAAAAAAGCTGTTAAAAGAAACAGATGGACTGGGCACTGAAGCTACTAGAGCTGAAATTATCGAGAGATTAAAATCTCACAGTTTTATTGAAATTGGCAAAACAGGAAAAATCAAAGGAAAAATCATTTCAACCGATGCAGGAAGAATTGCACTTTCTGTAATTCCTAAACAATTACAATCAGCATCTCTTACAGCCCATGAAGAAGAGAAGCTAAGAACTATTCAGGAAGGAAAATTAAAACTTTCTGATTTTATAAATCAAAAAGAAATGGAGTTAAGAAAAACCATGTCAGAAATTGATAAGTCAAATGAAACAGCACCAGCTGATAATTTTGAAAAATGCCCTAAATGTGGAGCTAGATTATACAGAAACGAATCTAAATACACTAAAGGAGTATTTTACTGGCACTGCTCAAATAAAGAATGTGGCATCTTTTTAGATGATGTTAATGGTAAACCTCAAGAGCGAAAAGTATGCCCTAAATGTAAAACAGGAACTTTAAAAAGATTTGAATCTAAATTCAAAAAAGGTGTATTTACTTGGTGTTGCAACAATAAAGATTGTAAAGCACGTTTTAAAGACAACAATTACAATCCTGGTGAAGAAGTTAAATATACACCTAAAGATACAAGTAGCTATCTGACCTGTCCTGCTTGTAAAGCAGAACACGCTGTTACACTTTTAACTAGCAAAAAAACAGGCAAACAGTTCTACAAATGTATTAAGTGTAATGCGTTATTTGGTTTGAAAGATGGCTCAATCGGAAAACGATTTGATAAATAAATGTAAATAGTTAAAGACTGTCTGTTATTAAATTTGAAGGATCAAATAAACATGACTGAATTAAAACAGTTAATTGATGAATTATATACTGATACCTTAAATCGAAAAGTCTTCTGGCACTATACAATGCCTGTAAATTACAATACTAACAAGCTCTATCAAGGATTAAACTTTTTAATTTTAGGATTACAGGAAAAATCTTTGATTGATCCTCGTTGGGGAATAGTTCAAGACTTTAAGAAAAAAGGTCAGGAACTGTACGATAATGCAGATGTAGTAAATATTCTGTATTGGGAAGACGATTTAATCAAAGAAACTGTATATCCAGTACCAGTGTTTTCAATAACAGACAGCTCAGACTATTCATCTTACTATCAGACAGCTACAGATGTAAATCTGTTGGAATTTTTAGAAAATTACAGAATTCCATATATAGAATCGGATCTATCTTCATATTCACCTTTAAATGATACTTTATATATCAATACAGATCCTAAAGGAGATAATATCGTAGCTTTTCAAAAATCATTACCAGCTATCAGCAGATGGTGCGTAAATAATTATGATTTAAAAAATGAAAATATTTTAAAGGGGATAGAAAAACAGGATCTTCCAAAATTTCTGCTAATCTTAGATGATTTAGTAATGTTTAAACTAAGTCACTCTCTTGGAATTAGAATAACCAAATGTCTTGATAAAGATGATGTTTGTGAAAGTATTCAGTATTTTTACGAAAAAAATAAAAAAACACCGTTATTAGCTGTTTTTGTGATAGCAGATAAAGTTGTAAATAACTTTATGATCAGAAAAGAAAAAGCTAATGAAATTATGCTTGATTTCTTAACCTCAGAAACCAGTAACGAACTTTTAAGAACCATGTCAAGACAGGAATTACTGTCAATACAAGAAAATATGAGCCAGCTTATAGCAAATAAAGCCGAAGAAAACGGCACTGCATATCTGCATTTTAGCTCATATTTTTCAGATGGCTACATTGACTTATATATAACTTCTTATGACGAAAGAGCAGAAGAACCAATTAAAGGAACTTTAATGATAAATGGCAAAGAGCCTCATCTAGCGACATATACTCCTTGGGATTTATGTGCTCAATTTGAAATTGATACACTGTTTAAAAAAGATCAATTATCAACATTTATTCCTTCAAATTAAAAAGTTTCTTTAAGCTATCAGGCAGTATTTCAAAAATTGCCTGATGGTAATTCATCATCACGTCACGTCTTTGATTTAATAAATCAGATTTCTGATAAACAGCATCAGCTCCTGTGTTCAATTTATGTGCTAAACACATGGCTGCGACTTCAAGATTAACACCTTGTTCAGCAAAATAGCTTCTGGCTGTTTTTCTAAATCCATGAGGATGAACAGTGCCTTTAGAACACATTTTTATGGCAGTACTTATATCCCTTTCACATAAAGGTTTTGTGGATGTTTTTGCCTGAAAGATATAGCTTGAGGCATCAATATAGGAACCTTTCCTTTTAAAATACTTACGTGCATTACAGAACAAACCTGCTAATTCATCAGTTAAAGGGATCCTGAAAGGTTTAGCTGTCTTAACTTTCATAACTGAACCTGGAACATTGATAACTTTGTATTTAATATCAAAGTATTCAAATTTTAACTGACGACATTCACCAGGTCTTAAACACGTAAAAATGAGCATCAGAAAGTAATACTGCATTTGAGTAGATAATTGTTCAAGAGAAGGTAGAAACTCCTCTAAATTCTCAAATTCAACGTATTTATAGCCATCATTAATAATCTTTGGTTTAGGAAAGCATTCAGAATTCATTAAATAATGCAAATTATGATGATCTAAATATTCATCCTGAACAGCAAGATCCATTACACGGCATAAAACAGAAATAGTTTCACGTAACTTATAAGGTCGTAAATTAAGCTCAATCAGCTTATTTTTGACATAAACGTTTTTGATTTGGCTTAATTTTAAAGGATTAAGAAAAGATAAGTATTCAATACATTTTCTGTAATTAGCAAAACGAGCCAACTCCTTTTTAGTATTCAGCCAAGATTCAGCAATATCTTGGAAAATAGGCTCATTAGTTTGATCTTCATAAAGAAGTGTATGCTGACGAGGTAAACATAAATAATAGCTTACATCGTCATTGCAACGATGGATTTTTTCGCAGGCATTGCAAGCTTCTTTAAAAGTTAGCTCATCAATATATCGACCTAACCTTGTTAGCTTTTTCAGTCTGTTAGAACGATAAAAGAAAACAACAGAACCTGACGTATAGGCTCTGATTGTCAAATTGCCACCTAAAGCAATAATTTTCTCTTTAGCTTTGCCAAAACGGATTTTAGAAATGACCTTTAGAAAATCATTTTCGCTAACAGGCGGTCTATAAATTCTCATAAATAAACCTCAATCTGTAAAAGAAAAAAACAACTATAAGTAAAAAAGGCTAATTGTCAAATATATTAAGAAAAGCTCAGAAAATGGGCGTAGATCACAATGATCGAAAATAGAAAGTCATAACGATCGAAAATGATCAGGAGTGAGAATTAGCCTGAAATCTAGGAATAACACACTAAAACTGATATAATAAAAAGAGTTACACGTAACAAGCCGACACATTACGTGTATCAGAGCATAAACAGTAAGAAGTAATACCTCTTAAAGGTCAACTTTATGCTGAAGCTATCTTAATAGCTTCTGTTTGTTGTTTAAAGGAAACAAAATATTAAACAACTAAATCAAAACTTTTTCTCTACATCTCAAATTCTTGAAATGGCGGATGGAGTGAGATTCGAACTCACGGAGGGCGTAAACCCTCGACGGTT
>ERZ1026903.267-NODE-267-length-26495-cov-47.541377_pt1 | contig 26495 bp, 13 predicted proteins | sample MGYA00380180_ERZ1026903 | MGnify/ENA primary metagenome ERZ1026903 (study PRJEB33269, sample SAMEA4719816) | human gut metagenome | biome: human-associated habitat; feature: organic feature; material: feces | place: Cameroon | collected 2013-10 ... | reverse complement strand
TGGATGGCTATATCGTAGCCGAGAAGAATGGACAACTGCTTGTTTGCTCATTGAAGGAAGAACAACGAATCAAGGAGTTCGGAAAGTAAAAACCTTTGATTATGTGATGTAAGAATATAAAGAAATAATAATATGGCGAAGAAGAAAATAGCGTGGATAACGCCAACTTGTTATGTTGATGTGGATCTTCCAATAATTAAAGAATTACAATCTGTATACAATATTCATTGGTTTGTTGTTCTGCAACCCAAGGATGGAGAAAATACCAAAACGTATATAGAAGATACGTTAGGTAATGGTAATATGGTACATATTTCATATGAATGGCAAATTCACAGGTTGCGATCTCTAAAGAATGTACACTTTGTGTATAATCTGATTCGTAAAGTTAGGGCTGTTAAAGCAGATGTGTATTACACTTCTGAATATGCTCTTCCTTTTGGAGTATGGTTCTATAAATGGTTGTTGCCACTTGACAAAATTGTTGTCGCTTGTCATAATGTAACGACCCCGAAAGGAGCAAGCAATGAAAAGTTTGCACGCTTCTATACTGGTAAATGGTTGTCGACATTTAAGAATATTCAAACATTTTCGCATAGTCAGTATAATGCGCTTGTAGGCAAATATAAAGATAAAAATGTTCTAATGGCATATTTGGCATTAAAAGACTATGGCGAACCAACTAAAAAAGTAGAAAAAAAGGTCATTACATTTTTGGTGTTCGGTAATATTGTTAGATACAAGCGTATTGATTTATTATTGAAAGCTGTTAATATTTTGAATAACAAGGGAGTGCTCAACTTTAAGGTGAAGATTGCTGGTAACTGTAAAGATTGGGAGACGAACTATGCTTCATTGATAGAACATCCTGAGATTTATGAACTGGATATTAGACGTATACCCAATGAGGCGGTTGCTGATTTGTTTGCTGAAAGTGATTATTTCGTGATGCCTTATCAAGACATTGCCCAAAGTGGTGCAATAACAGTGGCGTTTAGATATAATCTTCCTGTATTATGTTCTGATATAGAGCAGTTCTCAGAGTTTGTTATAGATGGTGTTACTGGTTTTACTTTTAAGAGTCAAAACGAACAATCGCTTGCCGACAAGATGGAATGGATTTTAAACAACCATCAGCAGATAAGTGAGACTGTAAAGCGCAACGAGCAGAAGTTTGTTGAAGAAAATCTAACATTACAGACCATCATCAATAAATATATAGTATTTTTCGATAAGATATGAGTCATCCAATATTAGCAGATTTAAAGCATTGTACGGGGTGTGTCGCTTGTGTCGATTCTTGTGGCAAACAAGCTCTTTCTATGTATGTCGCATCAGATGGTCATATATATGTTTCGTGTAATGAAGACAAATGTGTCCTATGTCATCAATGTGAGAGAGTATGTCCTGCTGTCAATGGCATGAAATATTCGTCAAATATAAAAACAGGATCAGAACCTTTCTCTGTCTATTGTAAAGATGAGATGGTCTATGATATGTCAACATCAGGTGGTGCTTTTGCAGCAATGGCTCTTCAGTTTATTAAAGAAGGTGGATATGTCTGTGGCGCTGTATTTGATGGTGCAGGTGTAAAGCATATTGTAAGTAACCAGAAGAATGATGTGTTCAGAATGCAAGGTTCAAAATATATGCAAAGTTCATTGGATGGAGTTTATAAGGAAATATCTGCATTGTTAAAACAGGGTAAGAAAGTTCTCTTCTGTGGTATGGGGTGTCAAGGTGCGGCTTTATACTCGTTCTTTTTAAAAAACAAGAATCGAGATTTGTTGTACCTTGTAGATATGATATGTGGTGGTGTTCCTTCTGCTTTACTAGTGAAGGCATTCATAGAAAACGAACCCAAATACAAACAAATTGTCGGCTATAGAAGAAAAGGAGAGTATGTTCTTTCATGTTTAAATTTAAATAACGAAGTTGAATATTTGAATTATAGGACATTGCCTATTGTTGGGTTTGGCTCTGGTTTGACAAATAGATATAGTTGTGGAGATTGTCAATTTTGTGGTATAGAACGATTGTCAGATATAACTATAGGAGATTTATGGGGACCATATGGTACAGGTGGTAAGCATTTATCTGTAGCTATAGTTCATAATTCAAAAGGTAAGAATCTTCTTGACACTGCATGTCATTTATCTAAGGAATCTATAGACTGGTCTTTTATTAGATATAATTATCGGTGTGTCATAGGTAAGTCTATTAATCGTTTTCGCATGAATAGAAAACTGCTTGCATGGAATTTTGAGCATTTACCTTATCATATTCTTTGTGGATTATATGGATGTAATGTGAAAAATCCAATATGGATTGTATATAAAACTTATTGCTTCATTGTTCGTAAACTAGAGCGTTTTTATATTTCTAAGCAATTATTTACAATACTAAATAAGATATCATGATAGCATGTAAGAAAATTGAAATATTTAATACTGTCATTACTTAGTAAAGGTTTTTGCTGATTGTGCAATTTGGCTCTAATAAATAACGAATGGGTCCACTTTTTCAAGTGGACTCACAGATTAAAATAAAAAGATATGAAAATCGGACTTTTAACATATTATGGTGACTTGAATTGTGGTACAAATATGCAGGCTTTAGCAACTTTTCTAGCTATTAAAAAAGTGTATCCAAAAGATGATGTGGAGATTATTCCATTTCATGGCTTTCGGGCTAGGGTTATGCCGTACAAGACTTTTTCCCTAAAGTTGATGTGGGATGACGTGAAGCGTTTCAAGAAGTATTATTACTTTAAGAAGAATATTTTGCATGTTCATCATGATACAATCATTAAGAATGTAGATGATGCTTTACGGTTTATCTCTTCTCGACATTATGATATAATATATGTTGGAGCGGACACGTTGTTGGAACTTGATAGGCTTGCTGCTAACTATGATGGCATATCTGCTTATTGGCTGAAAGATATCAAAGCGAAAAAAGTAGTTATTGCAGGTTCTTCTAAAAATGTCTCATATGACCAGTTAACAGATAAGCAGAAAAATGACTTAAAAATTGCTGCTCGCCAATTCTCTCATGTAGGAGTTCGAGATCGTGCTACAGTGGCGTTGTTTGAAAAGTTACTGGGTGGTGGTCATAAGATTGACTATATCCCTGATCCAACTTTCACATACGATATTGATTATACTTATATTGATACTTACCTAAATAAAAAAGGAGTTACCATTCCTAAGAAATCGGTTTTTTTGCAGTTTTATGGTGATGATTATTGGCTTGCAGATGTAGCTAATGATTTGAAGCAAAGAGGATATACGTTAGTTACAAACAGGGGTGTAGCATGGAGTGACATTGTTTTGGTTGATATGTCTCCGCTAGAACAGGTAGGCTTATACAAGTATGTTAGTTTTGTCATAACTCATCGTTTCCATGATGGCGTTTTCTGTATGAAAAACCATACTCCTGCCTTGATTTACGTTAAAAGAGGCAAGGAGATGATGACGGGTGGTGAAAGTAAGCATATTTCTTTACTTAAGGATTTTGGTCTTTATCCTCAAGCCTTTTTGGGCGCACTTGATGCAAAAGAAGGCTTGAAAAATGTATGGGAGAGTTATCAAGAAACCCTGAAGGTGTTTGATAAAACTAAAATAGAGAAGACCTTACTGAAGAATAGGAATACATATATGGATTATTTGATGAGTACAAAATCATAGTAAAATGACGCAAAATCCTTTATTTGAAAACAATAAGTATTCTTGAATTCGCGAACAGTAGTAATGTTTTTTTATTTTAGGGGAAGAATTTTATGCAAGTTAAATTCCAAACTTTTCCGGTAGGTTCTGGTGATTGCATTACTTTGTTGTTAAAGAATGACGATAAGGAAATGCATATCATGGTGGATTGTGGACTCTATACTCAAGATGTAAATGACTACATTGTGAATGAATTTCATGGTCATATTGATTATCTGATTGTTACACATATAGATAATGATCATATCAATGGGCTAATAGAGATGTTGTCTTCCTTGCCGAATCTAACCATCAACCACATCTTTTATAATTGTTATCAACGAACTTCTGATGATTTGCAGGAATGGGATGAAAAGATGGTGGCGAACGTGGAGCGAGTTTACGGTCATTTACCTATTGTGGTGGATATGTTGGAGCAGAAGATTAATGCAGAAACTTCTAAGTCTCTTGCAGAATTGATATTAGAAAACGAAAATTGGAAGAAGGCATGGTGCAGGGAGTATATCACAGACGAAAGTTCTATGGTTGACCTGGGGGATGATATGGGACACATAATCTTTCTATCACCAAACAAGGAGGCATTGGATACTTTGGACAAGAAATACCGATTACTATTTTGGAAAACGTTATACAAGCCCAAAAAGCTTGATTATGATAAGGAAGAAACGATATACGAAGCCTTGATGCGTATCATGGAACAAGAAGATTATGAAGTTCCTAATGAGGTGTCTGTTTCATCAAAGGTTCTCAACGAAAATGCATTAAAGGCTTATGCAAACGAAGAGTTGAAAGGCTTGTCTCATGCCAATGAAGCCTCCATTGCTTTCGTATGGGAGCATGATGGTCATAGAATCTTGTTTATGGGTGATGCCAATCCTCAACAAGTTGCAGAAAAACTGGAAAACGTTTATAAAGACCACCCAAAGCCAATCTTATTTGATGCCATCAAGGTATCCCATCATGGCAGTGCGCATAGCACTTCAAAAGAATTGGTAAGTGTTGCAGACAGTGAACACTATTTTGTAACAGGAGGCGCAAGTGCCAGACCAAGCTACCAAGCTTTGGCTCGTATTGTCACGGCATCACTTTGTGAAGGTATGTCACATAGAGAAATCAGATACAATAGAGAAAATGATATTTTGAAGGCTCTTGACAATCAAGAAGCCTTGAAAAGGAAGTATCACTATTCGATTGTTGGTAACGCAAATGAGTATGAAGTATCCTATTGAAATACGAAAAATAATCTATGCATCCGTTGTGCCTGTGGAATGTGGCAACGAGAGAGGAACAGCTTTCTTCGTTGCTCCAGATACGTTGGTTACGGCTCGACATGTGATTGCCGAACATGTCGTAGGTAATGCCCCTATCATTGTTTCTGCTGACACTTTATCTGTACTTTGTGATGTGGAGTTTATTGCAGAAGATGGCGTCAACGTGGATGTTGTGTTGCTAAGATGCAAGGATTATCAGCAAGAGGATTACTTAAAGTTGCTGGCAGCGGAATTTAATGAGGACAGACTGCTTACCATTGTTGGCTATCCAAAGGAGTTTGGCAACTGTTCCGATATCATCAGCATGGAAGTGCAGGACAGACTCGGTAACAGAAAGGAAGACTATGATACGACTGTAGTCAGAACAGATTCATTGGCCTTCACCTCCTATAAAGGTTTCTCTGGTTCTCCGGTACTCAATGAGAAAGGCTCGGTGATAGGAATCGCTCTCAGTCAGTTTGGCAGTAGCTTGGGCTATGCTTCCATCAAGAGTCTTGTTACCCAATTGGAAGAACATGGAGTAAATGTTTCCAAGGATTGGCAGAGTGAAGATTTTTCACCTTGTGGTAGAGGAACAAGTCAACGACAAGTGGAAAAGGCTGTTGGTTATGCAGCATTGAGATATAACAGAGATTTGCATGTGGGCAACTCTGACTTTGATGAAGAGGTAAACTTGTTTGCTCTAAGGAACTTTAAAATAGACATAGAACAGGAAATAAAAGCAATTGAATATGATGCCATAAGGATTTTTGGAAACGAATTGGCAGGATACAATAAGGGCGATTATGATGAACTCTTTGCAATGTTGCGAGCGTGGCGTGACAGAAACTCTGAAAGCCAAGGCAGGACTTCTGATATAACGGATTTCTATCGAGATAAATATTATATCTTGCAAGTGCTTATAGATAAATGGAGATTGTGCGACAACCAAATGGTCTTACTCAAAGGCAAGGCGGGAATGGGAAAGACACACTATGTGTGTGCTACAGCAGAAAGGCTTTGCAAAAAGATGAACGTATATTTGTTGTTTGGCAGTAGATTTTCCGAAGACCAAGATTTTGAATCACAGTTATATGGAATGATGGGCATTGGCGAGAATGACCTCAGAAAGCTTAATGACAAAATGGTGGAAGAGGATTCAAATGCCCTCATCATTATTGATGCTTTGAATGAAGGTGCCACAGAACAGTTTTGGGAAAGAGAAATAAAAGTCTTGGAAGATTTGCTACAAGCTTGTAAAAGGATTAAGTTGATGCTAACTTACCGTGAGGGAGAAGGCAAATTCATAACCAGTCCTTGCGAAACGATAAATATGAGAGGCTTTGAAAACAATACGGACGAGGCTATACAGAGATACTTTGATTATTACGGAATAGATGATTCTGATGGCGAATTGCGCCAAAGATATTTTTCTGAATTTGGTGAACCTTTGTTTCTTACCATGTTTTGTATTGTTGCAAGTCAGGGTTTGCGATATATGATGGATGACTTCACTTATTCTGAACTTTTCCATCAATACATCAAATACCGTAATGACATAGTGGCAAAAGGTGTGGATGAGGATTCTCATCGCAATGTGACGGAAAAGGCTCTCATGAAATTTGCCAACTATTCTTTGTATTACAATGATTGCAAGGACATACCTCGGAAGAAAGCTAGGTGTTATGCTGACCAAATCTGCAGAAACAGAACGTGGTCAAACAATCTGCTGAATTGGATTCTAAAAGAAAACTTGATGCTGTCAACAGGACGAAACGGAGACATGCTTATGTTTGGGTATCAGAAAATGGGAGACTTCCTGATGGCAGACATATTTGCGCACAATAAGATGACCGACAAAAACAAAGTGGATTTTGTGTTGGAGAAAGGCACTCGCCGGGAATATGCAAGCTATCGCCGTTTCATCATTGCTTTGTTATCAGAATGGGAACTTACTCCTCTATTGCTTGAACGAAAAGAGTCGATAAAAATGCACCATTTGTTACTTGGCTGTCTGCGTCATCATGGGAAAAGCAATCTTGCAATTCTTGAATGGATGCAAAATAACAACATCTTCAGTGTTGAAATACTGCATAATTTTCTGCAAGATTTAACGTTGGAAGTCTTTATGTCAGCCCATCATGTACTAAAAAGTGCTGATATGGCTCATCGAGACAAGGCTTGGTCAACAATGGTAAACCAGGAATACTCCCATCGTTTGGATGCCCAAAGATTTTCAGACTTCATAGCTATAATTCCACGTAAAGATACAGATGAAGGATGGAGTAAGATTATTATTTTGCTTTGCTGGATGTGTACCTCTCCTCACCCATATGTAAGAGGAGCTATCATGAGAAAATTGGCCGAGATATTATGCAACAAGCCTCAAATGGCTCTTTTCGCATTAAACGAGTTCTTTGATTGCAATGACCCATACGTCGTTCAAGTCGTCACTTCTGCCATCTATGGATACTTGCTTAGAAAACGTGATGCAACAGAAACGGCAAAGATTGCTGATTTGATATTGCAGTATTTCTACCAAGACCATAAAGCTCCAGAAGATATATTGGTACGTCAATGGACGATGTTGACTTTGGCTTTAGCCGATGAACTGAATGGGACAAATACTTATTTTGAAGTAATAAAGCCACCTTTTACTTCTCAAAATCCTTATGATTTGGTTGTTGATGAAGTAGAAAACATAACAAAGGAGTATTTCGGTGAGAGTAAAGGCTCTTGGAAAATGTATGAAACGCTCTATGGATTCTCCGACTTCAATAGGTATATCATAGGAACCAATAGTAGGGGAAACAGTGATGTCTTTTTGACGACAAAAGAAGGCTCCGTTCAAACACTACCACTTGCAGATATCATGTTGATGGTTGCCAATATTGCCAAGCATGAATTCCATTGGAATGATGATTTGGGCAAGTTGGATGACAATGTGTATTCAGAAGGCAGGTACAACAACTTTACCGAGCGTTTCGGAAAGAAATACCTTTGGTTGGCTTTGTACAAGGCAGATGCATTGTTGAGTGATCATTTGAAAGTGGCTGATGGTTGTAACTATTTGTATTCTCCGACAGAAAACGATATAGAGCTGATTCCTTATCCATGGCATACAAGAGAATATTCAAGAATAGATCCAACTATATTGAATGCATCTGACACTTTAACTTATACTGCATTTGTCACAGATGAGTTGGAGGATGTACAATCAGAAACGAATGAGCAATGGATGGCAGAGAATTATCTTATTCAAAAGCCAAGATTAACTGTAAAAGATACCGACGGCTCAGAATGGGTCGTATTAACTTGTTATGACGGTTATAAGATAGATGCCGAAGATAACACTGTTAAAGACTTGTTTTTGTTTTCAAATGCTGCTCTCATCCATGTTGAAGATTTAGAATTGTATCGGCGATGGGCTGAAACACAGAATTTCTATGGGCGATGGATGCCAGAACGTAGAAATGGTAGCATAGATTATCTTTGGAATGAATATCCTTGGGCTGATACTTATAAGCGAACCCTCCGTGATGTTGATGATTGGGAAAGTCCTGGTAAAGGCGCAACCTTTGAAATCAATCTTTCATACGAAGCACAATTACAGGAAGAATGGATTGGGTTGGATGAAACAGAAATGTATTTGAAAGAAGCAAGTATGCCGAATCACCTTGTTATGGAAGCATTGAACTTATATACCGCAGAGCGTGGAGTAATCAGAGCTAAAAGTGATAATACTATTGTGGCAAGGAACTTTTCTATCGGCAAAATGAATGGGTTGGCCATGAGAAAGAAGTATTTGAATCAATATCTTTCAGATAATAAACTTGCTTTAGTATTCTATTCGCTTGGTGAAAAGTATTTAACAAAGAAAGGAACTTATCAAAGCATAGGACAAAGATATGATTTATCTGGCGCGTATTGTTACCATGATGGCTCTTTTGAAGTGATACAGCCTATGCATATCAGTAATACTTTATAGAAAATGAAAGTACTATTAATCGACGTATATAATTATAATAAAGGTGGTGCGGAAACGGTTTGCTTCAATACGGGTAAGCTGTTGGAGGAGCATGGCCACCAGGTGGTTTACTTTACCTTGAAATGGGAAGAAAATAATCCTTCACCTTATAGTAAGTATTTCCCAGAGTCGAAGGAAACCCGAAAAGGACCTTTGAAACAGGTGAAGAATATGATTAACTATTTCTATCACTTCGAAGCGGCGAAGAAGATGGAGAAACTTATAGAGGACGAGCGACCTGATATCGCCCATATTCACTTGATGTGGGGACAGATTACTCCTTCTATTTTCCCCGTTTTAAGAAAGCATAATATTCCTATTTTGTTCACTGTGCATGATTATCGCATTGTATGTCCTGCCTATACGTTTAGGGATGGCAGCGGAAGGATTTGTGAGGACTGTCAGGGACATAGCTTTTATAAGTGCTTTACGCATACATGCTGCAAGGGTAGCAAGATGATGAGTGCGGTGATGGCAGCGGAGCAGTATTTCCGTAATGCTTTTTTCAATCCTGCCAAATATATTGACGGCTTCCTTTATGTGAGCAACTTTGCGAGGGATATACAGGAGAAGTATATGCCGGCAGTGAAGAATAAGCCTAACATTACGCTCTATAATTTCTCTACTTCTATAGCTGGTAAGCCTAAGGCGATGCCTAAAGACAAATACTTCCTGTTCTTCGGACGCTTGTCTTATGAGAAGGGCGTGAAGACATTACTTGAAGCTTTCAATGGCTTGCCTGAATGTCATCTGAAGATTGTCGGCACCGGTCCTAAGGAAGATGATTTGAAAGCGTTTGTGGAGAGTAACGGTATGAAGAACGTGGAGTTCTTAGGCTACAAACGTGGAAAGGAACTGCAAGATTTAGTGGCAAATGCTTATTACGTCATTGTTCCGTCAGAATGGTATGAGAACAATCCTATGACTATTATTGAGGCTTATTCGGTCGGTACTCCTGTTATTGGTGCCAGGATAGGTGGTATTCCTGAGATTGTTGTTGAAGGTGAAACGGGGTTCCAGTTTGAGAGTGGAAATGCCGATAACTTGAGAAGCAAGGTGGTTCTTGCAGACGGTCTAACGGCAGATGAATACACTAAACAAAGTGCCGGCGCTTTGAAGTTTGCGCATGAGAACTTAAGTCTTGAAAATTATTATCCAAGGTTAATAGCATTCTACAACCAATTCATAAAGAAATAAATGACAATGAAAATAGTAGTAACAGGCACTCGTGGTATCCCGAATATCATGGGTGGCGTGGAGACACATTGCGAGGAGCTTTTTCCGCGTGTAGCAAAGCGTGGCTTTGATGTGACGATAATACGTCGTTCTAATTATGTGCAGGACGACTTGAAGGAGTGGAAGGGCGTGAAACTTGTCACTATTCCTTCGCCTAAGAAGAAGTCGTTTGAGGCTATCATCCATACTTTTCGTGCCATCAACAAGGCTAAGAAGCTTGGGGCTGACGTGCTCCATATTCATGCTATCGGTCCTGCCTTGCTGGTGCCATACGCCAAATTGTTGGGCATGAAGGTGGTTTTCACGCATCATGGTCCCGACTATGATCGTGACAAGTGGGGCTTTGCTGCAAAGACCATATTGAAGATGGGTGAGAGGATGGGATGTATGTTTGCGGATGATGTTATTGTAATCTCTAATGTCATTAAAAAACTCATAGCAAAGAAGTATGGCAGAACAAAGAACGTACACCTTATATATAATGGTGTGTCTGAACCAGAGATCTGCGAATATCCCGAATACTTCAACGAACTTGGAATAGAAAAGGGTAAGTATGTATTGGGAATGTGCCGTTTCGTTCCAGAGAAGAATCTGCACCATCTTGTTGAAGCTTTCGTGAAATGGAAGAAGACGCATAAAGATTCTTTGGAGGACATGAAGTTGGTATTGGCTGGTGATACAGACTTTGAGGATAGTTATTCTTTGGGATTGAAAGAAATGGCAAGGAATAATGGTGTGGTACTTACTGGCTTTATCAAAGGCAGAAAGCTTCATTCGCTGTTGACGAACTGCCGTTGCTATTGTCTTCCATCTTCACACGAAGGTTTACCGATTGCCCTGTTGGAGGCGATGAGCTATGGGGTAAAGGTTGTAGTGAGCGATATTCCTGCGAATCTGGAGGTTGGTTTGCCAAAGGATGATTACTTCCATTGTGGCAACGTGGATGAACTCTCTGAAAAGCTCGGAAAGATTATCGAGGCTCCATTGCAGCATGTGGATTACAACATGAGTAAGTATGATTGGGATCAGATTGCTGATGAAGTAGCAGGCATCTACAAAAAACACGAAAAGTAAAGCATATTCATTATTCTGATGAATGATATATACAACAAGTTTTTTCAACTGTTGCGTTTGACAATCGGCTCTTCTACAGATATTCCTCTAATTCAGAAAGAAGAATGGAAGAGTATCTATGAAATTGCCCAAAAGCAGTCATTGATGGGTGTAATCTTTGATGGAATCCAGAAAATGAGTGATGCAACCAAGGCAACAGGTGATTTGATGGAGATGGATATTAACTTGCTGATGAATTGGATGGGGATATGCAAACAGATAGAAAAACGCAATTATCAATTGGACGAGGCTGTTGGCAAAGTAACCGCATGGTTTGAGAAGGAAGGCTTTTATGGTTGCATCTTGAAAGGACAAGGGAATGCATTGATGTATCCTTGTCCGGGGCATCGCACAGCTGGCGACATTGACATTTGGGTATCGGGCAAGCCATCGGAAGTGATTCGGTTTGTTCACTCTATTTCTCCAAAAGAAAAAGCAAGCTATCATCATATAGACTTTCCTGCCATCAATGGAATTCCAGTAGAAGTGCATTATCGCCCTTGCTACTTACAGAATCCTCGGTATAATTTTCGTTTGCAGAAGTACTTTAGGCAGAGTGCCGAAGAACAGTTCTTACATAAGGTACGTATTGGAGATACGGAAGTCGCTATACCAACAGCGAGATTTAATGTCATCTATCAACTTGTCCATATTTACAATCATCTGTTTCAAGAAGGTATTGGACTAAGGCAGATTATTGATTACTACTTTGTTTTAGTGAAGAGTGAAGAACGAAGAGTGAAGAATCTGTCGGCATTGCAACGGGAACTGAAATATCTTGGATTGTGGAAGTTTGCGGGGGCGGTGATGTATGTACTGCATGAGGTTCTTGGATTATCAGAGGAGAAGATGATAGCTCCGATGGATAAGAAGAGAGGAAAGTTGTTGTTGACAGAAATATTGAATGGCGGCAACTTCGGACAGTATGATGAACGATATGTTTTCGGACATAGTTCTTTCGGACATAACATGCAGAGATTGTATCGTGATTTGCGTTTGGTGAGGTTTTATCCTGCCGAGGCACTAAGTGAGCCAATATTCAGAACATGGCATTTCTTCTGGCGGATTAAGAATAAGAAATAATAGATCTACGGGCGAACGGCTCCCTCTCCCATTTTTTGAGCTACTTTTCGGTGATGGAGCTTAGTAGCCCGTTTTAAAATAATAAAAGTTTATGACTCTTCATATATTCTTTTCTTGGCAAGTACAAACAAATGACCAAGGATTTAATAATAAAAGTTTTCTGATAGCATGCATTCAAAAAGTTTGCAACGAGATAGAAAACAAGGGAAAACTTAAAGGCGTATTTTTCAAGTTGCATCAGGGATTAGGTGGTGTTTCTGGTACACCTTCTGTTTCTGCTAAAATGATGGAACTAATAGATAATTGTGACGTTTTTATAGGAGACATGACTGTAACAACGCCAAATTCTTGGTTACTGAATTTGGGTAGGAAACTCAATCTGATAAAAGGATTGCGTAGGGAGCCAAACTCAAATGTATATGGCGAGTTTCATCGGGCTTTAGGGAAGTCTAAAGAGTTTGAAGAGCAAATCATTTTAGTAATGAATGATGTGAATGGAAAACCAGATGATGACGCTCAATTTATTCCTTTTGACTCTAGAGACCGACGTTTTCCTATAGAATTTCACCTGAAGAACAAAGAACAAGAAGATGCTGCAAAAAAGATATTGACGGAAGCTTTAAAAACTGCTCTTCAGCAATCTGCATTGGCTGCATTAAAAAATATTGGAAAGAAGTATCTTCCTTTTATTGGATGGCAAGAACAAGCTAAAAATCCGAAGCTTTCTGGAAAATTTATTTGGACTACCAAACTACGTGACTACAAGGAACAATTGATAAACGGGAAAAAAATAGTTAGACTCTTAGGATCGTCTGGCTTAGGTAAAACAAAATTAGTATTAGAGTGCTTCCGAGATTCTGACGCAAACGTTCATTACCTATATTGTGATTGCCAAAGGACTACAATCGAAAAATTGGAGAATAAACTCTTGTTTTTCTTCAAAGAATATAAGGAAGCGGTTTTAGTATTGGACAATTGTAATAAAGAAACACTTGATTATACCGTAGAGTTGAAATCCAACACTCAAAATGCCAACAATACAATTATTACGATATTTAATGAACCAGAGGAAAGACAACGACAGGATGTAAACTATATTATTCTTGACAATAATGATACAGAAGTGGTAGCGCAACTGTTGGAACAACGTGGCGCTCAATTTAATGATACTCAAAGAAAAAGAATACAAGAATTCTCTGGCGGCATTCCTATGATGGCTGTCTTATTGATAGACTCTTTGAATAGAGGTAAAACTTTAGGTAATTTAGGCGACCAAGACTTGGTGACGAAACTGTTAGGCATTAAAGAGACTGATGAAAAACGTACAATGATTCAAACCTTGGCACTATTCAGATTTATTGGTTGGAAAGATGAACGAAGGAGCGAACTGGAATATGTAGCAAAAAACAAGTGCATTACTTCCATAACAAATACAGACGAAGAGGTAATGATGAATGAATTTGATGAACTCATTCAAAAATGTCTAAAGCGAGGGATTATGGAGGAATCTGGAAGAACAGTCGGCTTACGACCAATTCCATTAGCCTTATATTTGATAGTGGAATGGATCGATAAATGCTCTACAGAAAGACTGTTGAAGGTTATTGATGCAATACAAACATCAAAAGACTCCGACAATTTGACACATGCCTTTCACCAACAATTCAAGAATATGGGCTTTCATGAAAAAGCTCGTGAAATGCTAAACAATTTGTTAGATGAAAAAAGCCCTTTTGGGAACGTGGAAGTGATTAACACTGAATTGGGTTCACGCCTCTTCCGCACGTTTGTAGAAGTGAACCCTATTGCAGTTTCCGATTTATTGTATCGTGTTTTGGCTTCCTTGTCGATAGATGAACTTAGAAAAATAGATGTTGGACGAAGGAATTTGGTATGGACAATAGAAAAACTCTGTTTTGACCCTCGAACTTTCCATGAAGGAGCTTTCTTGATGATGAAACTTGCATTAGCAGAAAATGAAGAATGGTCAAATAACGCAACTTCTGATTTTTGTTCTTTATTTCCAATCTATCTTCCTGCAACGAGTGTGAGTCTTGCCGTAAGACTTGACTATTTGAATGAGTACATAAAGGTTGATGAGTACAAAGATATTGTGTTCTCCGCATTGCAGCGAGCTTTATCTACAAGTAGTTTCATTTATTTTTCTGGAGCAGAAAAACAAGGAACAACGGAATTGAAATGCTATTCACCAACTGATAGAAACGAAATACAATCCTATTTGAAAGGGTGTGCAGATTTACTGCTGACAGAAATAGAGAATAATACGAAATGGAAAGGTAAGGCTATATCTATCTTTGAGAATAGTTTTGGGGTATTGTGTAATTTTGGCATGGCTTCTTTAATCTTGCCTTATATGCAAAAGACAGCAGAACTATTGGGATATGATTGGGATAAGATGCAAGAGAACTTGTCTTTATTTCGCAATAGATTGTACCCAAGGATGGATGCGAAATTACAACAGATATATAATAGGTTGCAACAACAGCTGACCAAGAACGACTTTGTGTCAAGATTTTCACGTATTGAACAAGAAACTTACCATACTTCACAGGAAGTTCCTTTTGAACAAAAAATGAAGAAGCAAGAATGGGAGTTTGAAAAGATGGCAAAGGAATTGGTAAATAGTAATATCTACTCTTTTGAATTATTGCGAAACTTAATGCTTGCCGAAACGAACCTAACCATTCCTTTTGGTAAGACTTTGGCTGAAAATATGGAGGAAAAACAAGCTATCCAGTTCGTCAAGGATGGTATCAATGTATTAAATAAGGAACCTAAGGCAAAATCAGATTTTTACGTTGATTTTATTGCTTCTTTGAATAATCATATATTTGAAAAAGTATTCCATGATTTATGTGAATTAAATGATAAGAGATTGTTGTTTGCCATATTTGGAAAGAGGTCTGTGCTGCCATCGGACAAATATTTTGATTTTTTGCTGAAAATGATCAAAGATGGCTTTGTGGCTACTGATGCATTTATCGTGTATTGGCAGCATCTGCAATTTGCAGTAATGACTGAAGCCAATATAGTTCGTATATTCAAAGAGATAGAGACATGCAAGAATGGTGTATGTTGCATATTGAGAATGGCTATGATGTTTTCTTTTGGAAGTAAATTGGTTAAATATCCGGAAATAACAGACTATTTAAAATTACTAATGTTACGCTTTAGGCTTGTTTCTGCAACAATGATGGATGATAATGACTATATAAATATTGCACAGAAAATTCTGTCAGAAGGAGAAGAATATGAATTTGCTGTAGAAATACATCAAGAAATATTAAAATATTTATCAAAAACAGATATAAATGCAGATTATGACTATCAGTTAAGAGATTTATATGAAGTTCTTGTCGCTAAATATTTCGGAAATATATGGCAAGATTTGTCAAAGGCGTTGCTTAGTGATAATACAAGTTTGTTTTATCTGCGTCTAAAAGATTTGCTTGGTGTTTCGGCAATCAATGAGAACCCTGTATTATTTAAGAGAGACCATACGGACGAGTTCCTGCTGTGGTGTGAAAAAAATCCGGCGATGGCGCCACAAAGATTAGTAGACTTGATGCCTGTAACCACAGATAATAAGGTATTCACTCCCCTGCTATTGACGATTTTGGATAAATATGGTAATCAAGAGGATGTTTTGATGGCATTGGAAGATAATCTTGGAACTTTTGCTGTAACAGGTTCTGCCATTCCTCTATTTGAAAATCAAATAGGCATGTTGTCAACTTTAACTAAACATTCTAATAGCAAAGTAAGAGAATGGGCTAATAAGCAAATAGCCTATTTGAGAAATTGTATAGTGAATGACAAAACTGTGGAAACGGAATTTTGGGCAAAATACAAGTGATGTGTTTTTGATTTCATTCATTGATTTATGGATAACAACAAAAACTATATAAGGAAAATCGGCAGTGACATACATTCGATGTCATTTATCATAGGTGCAGGATTCAGCAAGAATATTTCTGACAAGTATCTTTCATGGGGAGAACTCTTGAAGGATATGATACATGAGATGTATGCCAAGGAAATGCGCTCTGGATATATGAATGAGTGGGAGATTATAAACAAGTATGGTTACTTGGGCATTGCCAGTGAGTATATCAGGCGAAAGGGGTACCATGAGGCGATCGATGTATATATCGAACAGCGTACACCTGTGCTTATATGTAATGATGAGGAAGGGAAGTACGATTTGAAGTTAGGCAAAGAGGTATTGAAGGATGTAGATGTGTCCCTTCACCGGACTTTGTTGAACATGAAGGTTAAGAATATCTATACATTCAATTATGACAATGCTTTGGATGTATATCGAGACTTGACTTATACTTCTGAGCGAGCAAGAGAAATCAGACAAAGCGATTCTGATCTGAAGCAGATTAATGAGATTCTGTCAAAGGTCGTAAGTTTGAAAAATGACTTGGAATCCATAAAAGACCCTTCTTCTGATGTGTATAAAATAAGCGATTTGAAAGAGGATTGGGATAAACGATATGAGGAAATATCAAGCAATCCTGTGGCTCAGAGAGTGTACGATTTTCAAGAATGCAAAGAAAAAAAGAAAGAAGTACTTCTTGACGAAATTTATAATGCAATCTCATTATACAGACAGCAGATTTTGGAATCAGTGATTCAATGGAATACTCACAAACAAGATGCATATTTTGTTGTGAAAAAGAGTGGTGACATAACCATTGGTGATGCGAGACGAAACATATTCAAACTTCATGGCTCGTTAAGGAAATTGGACTGCAAGGATGAACATATTGATTATGGCTTTGATTATGATAATCATACCCAGTACATCATCGCACAGGAAGATTATGACTCATACAACCAGAAACATGAGGCTTTTGTTGACTTGATGCGTATCAGTTTGTTGAAAGACGCTTATTGTATCATCGGTTTCTCTTGTGACGACCCTAATTTCTTGCTTTGGATAAATTGGGTAAAGGATATAGTGGACAGGGAAGTTGTCGCAAATAAAGAAGAAAACTTTTGGAACAAATACTACATCAATGTTGATAACAAGGAATTAGACCAAGACAAAAAATTGTTACTCCATAATCATTATATAAGGGTGGTTGATTTATATAAGGTCTATCCAACAGCATGCGACCGAAAAGAAAGATTGCTTGCATTCTTTGATGACATAAATAAAATGCAGACTGCCAAGTCTATAACGAATGATTTTTGGGAACATTTTAATTTCAACTCAAGCAACTCTTTACGAGAAAAGAATACGGTAGTATATGATAAGAAGAAAATTGATAAGGTGTGGAATCTAACAAAAGACAATCCTTTTTCATTCTTGTCAAAACCATTCGAGTATTACCGTTTCAATTTTTTGGAAAGAATTAGAAATGTTATCAAGGCGAGACTGATGGATGAAAGTATCTGTAAGTCCTTTTTAATGGCTGCAAATCAAGATAATCTTCCTTTGGGTGTTGTACTTGACGGTGATGAAGTAGCTTATGTTTCTGACTTTGTCTCATCCGTAGATGACATTTCATTAAAAGATAACTATAAACTGTTGATAGATGAAGGAAAGTTATTGGATAATGAATGGGAAGCGGACGAGTCCGATAATACTGACCAATCAGTATTGAATCAAATCACACAAAGTCTTTTCAATTTTGATTTTGAAAAATGCTATAAACTGATAATGAATTGGACACCTCAAAGTCAATATTATCAAACGGTTCGCTTTATGATACAGGCTTCATTGAGAAGAAAAGTTATGATTGAAGAATTGGAAAACATCCTTACAGTTCATGAAAGCCACAAATATAACAATGACCAAGAATATATGGTAGCATTGGAATTGCCATTAGGACTTCATGAATATTTCTGGGGGGATAAAAACTTCAATGCCAAGTCAGAAGCGATACAATCGAGAATTGAAGAGATTGTTTCCAAGAACAAAGATGTCATGCGGCTTTCTGATTATTTTACGAGACTACAGAAAGAGCTAAGAAAAGAAGAGAAGGTGATACCGTTGGGACGTAGCGGACGAACAATGACATTCGGAAGTTCTGACAGTGCCACATTGGGAGCCATACGAATAATGCAGGTACTTGTAAAATTAGGATTCGTAACAAGAAATACGTTTGCAAGATGGTTCTCGAATGAAAGTATTTATCGTATTGTGGAAAGAATTTATTCTATCTTTCCTTATCCATGTCTTTATTTCGCTTCTCAATTTACCAACAAGGATTTTTCAAGACGAGTAGCCCAGTTGTATTGTTTCAGTGGTTCGGAAGAAATTCAAAAAGCATTGCCTGATATCCTCGTTAAGATACTTAGGGCTTGCTATTCTGAATGTCTATCAGAGGAAAGAAAAAACACTTTGTATATCTATGCAACCGCATTCATCAAACGTGTACATCCTAAACATTGGAGGAAAGAATTTAGGACTTTGTACAGGAAGCAAAATTTGGGGAATCGAAATGAAAGGGAATTTTATGAGACAAAATATAGTTTTGCCCAACAAGCGGTTGCTTATATGGATGACGCCTCTTTTTCGCATGAAATAATTGATAGCATTTTAGATAAAGGTGCTGATATAACACATAACGATAATGCGTTATTGATTGCTGCGACTAAAAACATAAAAGAATTAAGCAAGGAGCAGATTAGAAAGGTATATTCCCTTATGAACAATACAAAGAATGAGCCGCAGGTCTTTATTCTGTTCAATATGAGAAACTTCATGCCAAAACGGAAATTCTATGATTGGTTGGAACATTTAGACAAGAAATTGCTGAAATATCCAAGTCTGATACTTGCTGTATGTCAAGTCGCTCGACAATGCAAGCGTTTCGAGAATCTTGCTTTGAGTTTGTTGGAAGAGAGTGATTATCTTTGGAGTACAGGTATCAATGAACAAGATGGACATATTGTAGTTTCTGGCACCCAGTCAATTGATGTGGATACATTCGATAGAGATATCCGTATCATAGGAGTTGCTGAAATAAAAGCCTTTAATCTGATAAAGACAGAATTGGCTCTTTTGGAAAAGGCTCAACAATCACGTTTTTATGACGACTGTTTCCAGGATTGGAGCACGGAAGTTTATTCAATGAAACTTTTCTTGGTAAGACATTACAACACTTTTGAAGATAGCAAAGAAGTTGATGAACTTATAAAAAAATGCGAGCACCTCTATTTATGTATTTCGGGACAGAATTGTTTGCAAGAAAAGCTTATACATCAAGAGTCGTACAAAGTAGAAGAAGGTATAACAGAACTAATGAAGGGCGTTCGTACTTATGGTATTAACCACTTCTTGTTGGAGTATGAGATTATTGCCAATCTTATCATGCAACATAGTACACAGGCTTTGGATATGTGCATTAGGCATTTCTCTTGGGCGATTACTTATAAGAAATATCAAAAGTTCTTTGTTTCGCATAATTTTCAAGCAACTGTATTGCTGATTCTTCGTGTTTACAAACCATATTTTATGGGAAAGAATATGGAAGAATGGGACTTGAATGCAGATAAAAATGTAGTAGAAGCCTGCATGATAAAAATGAATAAATGGTTGAAAGAATTCGGTTTGACAGATTCTGATTGGGACAATTACCAACCAATTTATTTTTATAACGAACAATAATACAACACATATAAACTATGATACAATCCTACACAAAATACAAACAATTCAAGTCCTTGGTTGATGCCAAGGAGAATGGGAAAGCCGTGAGAAGCGGCTTGGACTTTCTGCGCTTCGTGGCAGAAGAATACAGCCGCTTGGAAGTGTATAACAACCAAGAATGTGATGGTGACGATTTCTTCACTTATCAAGTGGAGAAAGAACTGGCACTGGTGCTGAGAGACGAGGCTACTCCTATTGAATCTGTTGCTGTGGCTCAGAAAGAGATGGCTGAGATTGAGAAGATGGAGGCATACGATGACTATTGCCTGTGCTTCTTCGACCATATCCGTGAGGCTATCAACTTCCGATTGGCGGATGCGGATACATATCTCGCAGACATCGACAAGCAGATAAAGCATCATACCCACGAATACAAGAGATTGGTGAATGACGAAAACTTTGACCAGTTGAGTTCTCTATTCCGATTTGAGGAGTTGGGCAAGTTGCTCATCAAGAAGATAGAGTGTCTGCGGAGTCATGGTAGAGAGAATGAAGTGGATGGAATTATGGAGGAATATAAATATGTGCCGGATGTCTGCTCCTTCAAAATCAATGAACTTCTTGAAAAGGGATTGGAGAATGATGCCTTGAAAGAGATAGACAAAACGATTGCAGTGTATGGTGATGATGGATATAATACCACTGAACCTTGGCATCTGCAAAAGATTGAAATCTTGGAAAGGCGTACTGACAAGGCTAGTGTTATTGAGGAATACCGCAGATTGTTTCGTCAGTTCTTGGTGGATAAACGACCTTACTTCGAGAAGTTGAAAGAGTTGGTAGCCAAGGAGGATTGGGATGAGTTTGTTGTGAAACTCTTCGGGGATATTCCACATATCACGGATGATGATTGTATCGAAGTGTGTAACATGATTGTGGAAGAAAAGAAGTATCAGTGTCTCTTGAAGATTCTGATGGACAACAGAATGTCGTTCAGCCGAGTGAAACTCTTCAAAAAGTATGCGCATTATATGAGCGAGGAAGACCAAGCTACTTATACCGAGTATGTTATTGATGATTTGCGTAAGCACTTGAGTTATGCAAAATCGAAGAGCTATGGCTATATCGTGGATGACATCAAGGGTATGTACACTTGTTGTGAAGTTTCCAAGAAACTCATCTTGGATTTTGTGGAGGAGGTAGAATACAATTACGGCAATCGTCCTGCTTTGATGCGATTGCTGAGAAACTGATTATTTTGATTTAGAACATATACTATGGTTATACTGAAAAATTTGCCATTTAGAGATAAACTCAACTTGGCGATGATGATTGAGTACGATACGAAGAAAGTGATTCAAGAACATGCAAGGTTGATAAATGTGAGTTTGCCATCATCCTATCGTAAAGGAGAAATGGCTGAAGGACTTGCTACATTGTTTCAGCATGATCCTTTCTATACGGTCAACCAATTGCCGATGGATGAGCAGAAATTAATTGCTCAACTCATCAATCTTAAATTTGACGAGTGTATTGAAGTGCCAAGAAATAACGAAAAGCATCTTATGATGCAAAAAGTTCATTTGGTGGTGACATACGAGGATGGCAATACTTGGAAGTTATTTATGCCTGATTGCGTAAGGACAATACTAAGAGATACTACGGAAAGTCAGATTGGTGATATTCCCGGCATGATGGAATACCGCAAAGTATTGGAGAGTTTGACGGAATGCAACATCAAATTGCAGGAAGTTATGGACAGAGAGGCAGGCAAGGTTCCTATGTCACAAGCTTCCAAGCTGATTCTGAACCAACTGGAGAAGCAATATATAAAGAAGCGTGAGGAACTTCGCAAAATACAAGCGAAATATTCATGGGCTTCTGATAAGGAAAATCCTGTACAGCAGAGCATCGCCGATGCCTTGATGTATATCGGATTTATGAAATTGGTATAACATCATTAATGGTTCTTTGACATTGTTAATGAAGGAAATCAAGTTATTTGATTACCAAGAGGATATGAAGGAACGGATTGAGAAGGCGTTGCGCCTTCATCGGTCCGTGATGGCACAAATGCCAACGGGAACAGGTAAGACGTACCTGTTAACAGCTGTCATAGACTCTTTCGTGAGCAACAATCCAAAGGAGAAAGTATGGATTGTTGCCCATAGAAGAGAACTTGTTTCGCAGATAGACGAAACCGTAAGAAAGTTCCATTCTTATTCCGCATCAAACACCTCTTCCCTATTGTCATCCGTCAAGGCGATGTCGATTCAGTGGCTGATGAGACACTATGACGAGATAGAGGAAGAACCGGGAATGATAGTGATTGACGAGGCGCACCATGCGCTTGCCAAGACCTATAAGGAGATGTGGGAGAGATTCCCGAAGGCTAAGTTCCTGGGACTGACGGCTACACCTTGCCGATTGAACGGTAAGGGTTTCACAGACCTGTTTGATGTGTTGGTGCAGTCGTGGGGTGTTCCTGAGTTTATCAGCAAGGGAAGATTGGCGACATACGATTTCGTGAGCATCAAATCCGATGGTGTGACGCAACGGCTCATCGACTCCTTGCAGAAGCGAGGGGCAGATGGTGACTACCAGAACAAGGAAATGGATATGTTGCTGAATAAGAAGCCGAGCATCGAAAGGCTCTATCGGAGTTTGGAAGAATATGGTAAAGACAGAAAGGGCATCGTGTATGCTATCAATATTTCTCATGCTCAGAAAATCACAAAACTGTATCAAGAAAATGGCGTGAAAGCCATAGCCATAGACTCGAAGACTCCTGCTACGGAAAGACAACAAGATATTGAAGCCTTCAAGAAAGGCGACATCCAAGTACTGGTGAATGTGGACATCTTCTCGGAGGGCTTTGACTGCCCGGATGTGGAGTTTGTACAGTTGGCTCGACCAACGCTGTCGCTTGCCAAATATCTGCAAATGGTGGGACGAGGATTGCGAGTAGCTAAAGGAAAGAAGAACTGTGTGATTATAGATAACGTGGGACTGTATCGGGTGTTCGGATTGCCTTCGCAAGTATGGAACTGGAATGCGATGTTCGAGGGAAAGATGAAAGTTGGCAAGAAAAATGAGACAGCCAAGGAAAGAGAGTTTTTCCTAATGAGCAAGGTGCAAGACGATATTCAGATTCATCCAGACTCGGAAATGATGATGGTAATGAGCCATGAGGAACTGATGCAGTCGTTGCTGTATCGGGAGTTTGTGGATTGCAATGATGATTTTGCCATCATCAAGCTGCCAGATGGAAAGATGACGGTAGTGAACCGACAAGGTGAACAGGTGATAGAACCAGGCAACTATTATGAAATGAAGTTCTTGCGAGGTAATATCTTATTCTATCGACCTCGCAGAAAGACTGTGTGTTACTACGACCTCTTGGCGAGAGTTGTCATCGACGAGGACATTCATGCGAAGGATGCTCCCAAGGTAATCACTATTAATGAATGGGAGTTCGTCGAATATAATGGTCTCTTTAGGTCTCGTACCTACGAGAACTTTGCTTTACCTTATCGCCCTTCACAATATGACCTGTTGAATCGTGGGCATTACTTGATATATCACAATAATTATTCCGTAGGAAGTGGTTGCCAGGTATGGTACTATTATGAAGGCGGTGATGGTTTGATGCGTAAGGATTCTATAGAGAGTAAGGATGTGTGCTTTTTGCGTAATGATTATGAGCATGTATATTGGCTATGTGCTAAATTGTATGGACGAAATATTGTTGTCATGGACAGCAAGCAGGACTACTACCTGGTGGATTCAAATATGAAGAAGACCTATATAGGATGCAATAATCCAAAGAACGAGAAGGAAGATTTACAATATGTGATGCCTCGCATTGGCAAGAAATACTATCATGAGATGATGTTGCAAAAGAAGGAAATGGAAGCAAGCGAGATGCTTCTTTTGCGTGAGAAGTCAGAGGCAGGACATGTGGAATTGTATCAGGCAGGAAAGAAATGGGGCGTGAAGGTAGATGGTAAAGTTATCGTGCCACCTCTCTACCACAGTATAGCGCAACCTGTCGGTGCTTATTGCGCCTTTGAACAGGTTCCCAGACATTGGGGTGTTATGACATTGAAAGGAAAAGTGATTGTTGATGCCAAATATGAGAAGGTGGAGATTCATGACAACGGTATCGCCATGGTAACAAACATCACGGGAAAAACACAGACAATCAATCTGAAATGACGAAGGATATTCAGCTTTTTGATTATCAGGAGGATATGGTGAAACGAGTGCAAGAGGCATTTAGATACCATGACTCTGTGATGGTGCAAATGCCGACGGGAACGGGAAAGACTCATGTGCTTGCAGCCATTGTGGGCTTGTTCCTGAAGAAGGAGGTATGGGTGGTTGCCCATCGTAGAGAACTCGTATCACAAATCAAGGACACTCTTGCAAGATTCTTTCCTGCCTTGGATTCAGAGAAAATCCAAGTGTCATCTATACAATGGCTGTCGAGACACTATGGAGAGATGGAAGAGAAGCCGGGGTTGATAGTGATAGACGAGGCACACCATGCTTTGGCGGAGACATACGCTGAGGTGATGAATGCCTATCCGAAGGCGAAGAAGTTGGGACTAACAGCTACGCCCTATCGATTGAATGGCAAAGGATTCACGGATTTGTTTGATACCCTGCTGTGTTCATGGAGCATGGAGAAGTTTATTGCCGAAGGTCGATTAAGTCTTTATGACTACTACTCCATCAAGCCTGATAGTGCTGCCCAGCTGTTGATAGACTCGTTGCAGAAGCGAGGTGCTGATGGTGACTATCAGCAGAAGGAACTGAACGAGGTGATGGATGTGAAGCCATCACTCGAAAGACTATGCCTTACCATCAAGGAGTATGTGCCTGGAAAGAAAGGTATCGTATATGCTATCAGTATTCAGCATGCTGAGCATATTGCAGAGTTCTATCGGGAGAATGGCATCAAGGCTGTGGCGATTTCGAGCAAGACACCGCTTGCGGAGCGGCAAGAACTTATTGAAAGATTCAAATCTTCCTCGCTCTCCTCTTCCCTAAATTCCACTTCTGGTGATATAGAAGTGTTGGTGAGTGTGGATTTGTTCTCGGAGGGCTTCGATTGTCCTGATGTGGAGTTCATCCAATTGGCAAGACCTACGCTGTCATTGGCTAAGTATATGCAGATGGTGGGACGTGGACTGCGAGTGGCAGAAGGTAAAGAATACTGCGTGATACTGGACAATGTAGGACTGTATAAGCGGTTTGGATTGCCATCTGTGGATAGAGATTGGCAGAGCATGTTTGAAGGACGTACTTCTCTGGAAGACATTCTGCAAGAGGCGTGTATGCAAGTCAATGGTCACAACTGTAGGATGGATTTGATGATGGATGGTGATGAGGAAATGATGAAAATCATCAGCCATGAACACCAGCAACGGATGATTATTGACACCTATGGCTATCAGATTGTTGAAGACGAAAAAGGACTGAAGGGCATCAAGGATAAGGATGGCAAGATGATATTGGATTGCCAATATAAGAAGATAGAAGTGACTAATGATGGTTTTGCCTATTGCTACATAAGAAAGAAAGTGGGTAGGAAGGAATGGATTGACTTGCGGAACAGGTTGTGGTTTGCCAATAAGCCACAAAGTGTGAAGCTGATGGGCATCGACTTCTGTACAGAGGATGGCAAAAAGCTGTACCCTCGCATCCTATCGAAGTATATTGATGAAAAGACCTATCTGACGGTGAAGACCTTGGAACTGCAAGTAGGAACAGGACTGAGCTGGAAGCATAGGTTTATTCCTTGGGACGAGCCGAATAAGGTGTATATGTATAAAGAAGGAGAAGGCAACTCACGACTGTATATAGATGAGAATGAGCAGTATTTTGTACAGAAGAACATCGACAGAAAACTGGAGAAAGTGGATTCTCGTGAGGAATTGGCTGTGTTTGCTCAAAAAGACAAAGAAGAAAGGGAGGAAAGCTTAGAAAAGCTTAAGAATTCATATAAACTTTATGAATATTATCCTGTCGACAACTTCTATTCTGTCAAGAAATATCTTGGAACAGCGAAAGATAAGATAAGAATCGAGAAAGACGGCATTTGGTATGTGGAGGATGCACAGGTTAATGAAAGCTTTTGGGTTGACCCTGTCACACATAGGAAACATTATACAAGACCTGTCCTGTTTAGGCGTGGTTATCTGAATATCTTGAAAGAAGGCGACTGGTGTTATGTGAGAAATATCCCTGGACTCATGAACAGACCATTAAGGCAATGGGAAATTGTGGCAGATGACAATATCTGTGTCATCAATAATACGTATCTGATAGAGAAAAGTGAGACTGATCAATGGTATAAGATATGCAGGAGAACAGATGACTTCACTTACTTTTCTGTTTTGGCATGCTATTATGAAAGTGAA
>ERZ1026903.266-NODE-266-length-26713-cov-61.873246_pt1 | contig 26713 bp, 14 predicted proteins | sample MGYA00380180_ERZ1026903 | MGnify/ENA primary metagenome ERZ1026903 (study PRJEB33269, sample SAMEA4719816) | human gut metagenome | biome: human-associated habitat; feature: organic feature; material: feces | place: Cameroon | collected 2013-10 ... | reverse complement strand
GCATTACTAATTGCCCGAACACTTTCTTTAGGAAAGTTCATAGTTTCAACTGTATATACAGTTCATTATCTTGTTTTGCTTGTGTGCAAATACGTCATACCCCATTATCAGGTGGTTATTGCGGTGAGGTCCCACCTCTTCCCATTCCGAACAGAGAAGTTAAGCTCACTTGCGCCGATGGTACTGCAATGCAATGTGGGAGAGTAGGTAGCCGCCTTCTTTTATCAAGAGCCTCGATTACGAAAGTAGTCGGGGCTTTTTTTTGTCACGCAGATTTCGCAGATGACGCAGATTTTTTCTTTGCTGCTTTTCCTTTTTTCCCACAGATTTTTGACCTGCTCGGTCTGGGATGACGCAGATTCTTTGATAAATAAAAAGGGTGTACCCGTTAGCAGGCACACCCCATTTGTTTCATGATTATCTTTATTTCGCCTTGCAATCCGGCAATACAGCCATGCATCTCTTTCCTTCTACGGTCTTCAGAATGCAGCCGATGGTCTTCCTTCCGATATTTCTGTTCACAGGAACCTGCGATTGCGGAATCACTTCTACATAGTGAACGCCGGCATTCGGCACATCCATCGGAAGGACGCCCTCTGCCTGCATCTTCTCGTGATTGAATTTATCTACGTCGTCGAAACGCACATAGCGGTTGGTCTTGCTGTCAACGAATCCTACACATACCGAATCTTCATCGGTGGCGATGGAAGCGAAGATGAGTTTTTCGCCCGCATATCGCTTGAATACCCTGCCTCTCTCTCGCTGCAGAAGCTCTGCCATGGAAACCTTGCAGACTCTTCCGCTTTCATATACCAGAATGAGCCAGCCTTCTTCCTCGTCCTCGTGGACGGCGAGCTTCAGGCGATAGTCTTGCCAGTCATCCTCGTCGAGCAGTTTATATTCATCGGTGGCAAGCAGACAGATTACGGCAGTCACCGGGCGATAGCCTTCCTCGTAGTCGTGCAGCGCATTGTTGCGCAGGCGTGAGGTCTGGATATGGTCGGTGATAGGTGCTGACTCCACATGCTTGATGATGGTTTTTGCCTCCTTTTCTGCTGATGGCGCTTCAGCCGCTGCAGATGCAGTGACGGGTTGCGTGATAGCCAGATGAGGCACATGCTCCTCAGCCCACTGCTTTCTGATGGCAAAGAACTTGTCCTTGTAGTTTTCGTTCACCTTTCGTGCCGATGTTCCCATTCGCTCGAAGTATTCCGAGTTTACGGCGATAGGGTGCGGACATGGTTCGATGTCGATGATGAGCACGGCATTGTTCACTTCATTATCAAAATGAGTGTGCACGTAGTGGGCACCCTCCTGGCCCAGGTAGTAAACTATCTGGTTGTTCACATACACCTCGAATTTATCTCTTGAACCCTTGAAGAGCGGATTCTTCAGGTCTTCTTCCAGTCCCATCTCGTAACCGATGTCGGATACACCCAGATAGAGATGTCCACCCTCGGCATTGAGGAAGGCGCAGATTTCCTGCATGATCTTCACGGTCTGAGCCTGCACGTCCACCTTCATCGAGTTTTCCGGATAAACGATAGAAGTCTTGAACTCCGTATGGAAATCTTCCTTGCCATAGTTCTTCTTGTTGGAAGATGACTTGTGCAGCTTGAGCAGTGCCCTGATCTTGTCGAGGATATCGCCAGCCTGGGTAAGGAGTCCCGATTTCTTCACGAAGTTGTGTGACAGAACCAGGGCGGCAAGCTGCTGCAGCTGTGGATCTTCCGTCAGACTGCTCCATTGGTAGAGTTCCTCGTAATGCTCATCGCTGTCGAGACATCCGATGATGCGCAGCTGCATGAAGTCGTGGCGCAGGATGGCATTTCTCTCAAAGAGCTCAGGCTCTGTTTCGGCGATGAGATCTATCTTCTTGGTATCCACCTTGTCTAATGCCGCAAAGTCGTTGAGCAGTTCCAGCAGGGTGAGTCGGCTGTCGTAATAGTTGGTGCGTTCCTTGCTGTCTATCATGATGGCGAGCAGTCGGCAGAAGTTCAGATAGTTATACGCCTTGATATTATCCTCTTCCAGGGTAGCCTTGGCGTCGATGATGCCCATCAGTTCTGATACATAGACGCTGTCCATATCCATGGCATCCGCCAGTTCGTCTTTCTCAGCCTTCGGGTTATACACCTCGTGGTTGGCATAGCCGAGCATCAGGTTGTGGAAGGCTTCGGCAAGACTGAATCTGCTTTCCGGCGATTCGCGCAGGAAGGTGCCATAGAGATAGTCGCTGCTGCCCTCGGTGATGTTGTCCACCTCCACGACCATGCCTCGTCTCAGGTCTTCTACCGTCATGCCCGGTGCAGGCGCAACGGATACGGAGAAGCCCTCGCTGCTCACGGCAGGTACTCTAGTCAGACCCGGAACCTGACTGAAAACCAGACAGGTGAGTCGGGAGTTGTAGAACAGGTCGTTCACTCTCACGTCGTCCTCATATTCGCTGATCATGTCGCGCATGGCAAACTCATAGGTTCCGTCGCTCTTCACATTCTTTACGTAGGCACGCAGCAGGAGCGGCATGCCCTGGTATTCAAACGACTGCATGCTGACATCGCCAGGGAAGAAAGGCACCACGTCGTTCAGCACATCCAGCGTACCCGTTCCCTCGTATCCGTCTTCCACCACCTTGCATTCAAACATCATGTCGCCTGCAATCTTCTTTGTGATGATGATATCCGTTTCGTCATCTATATAGAGTTTCTTGTTCTGCTTTTTGGAAGTCTTTCGCTTTTTGGAGAAGAGCGAGTCGTTGATGTACTCCCACAGCTGCTTGAAGTGCTCGATGGTGGTTCCCACCTTTCCGCGCAGGTTCACCGGAGGCTTTTCGTCGAGTCGTACGGAGAGTCCATGCCATAGTCCCATTCGTGCCGACAGGGGCAGGTAGAGATTTTCCTTATCCAGATTCTTGGGTTGGATGGTGATGGCCTGTTCGTTTACGGTGAGCAGAGCCAGATCGCTTTCATATTTAGCCGGTTCGATATTCTCCACGGTTTCGTTCTCCTGCGAGCAGAGCATGTTGGAAAGCACGAAGGCATCGTCGCTGTTGTATGGCAGGGCGGCATCGAATTCCGATTGCGTGAAGAGCGAGAGGAATGATTTCTGCAGTGTCTTGTTCGGATCGCTCACGTTCATGAGCGAGACCAGTCGGTAGAGCAATGCCTGGTTCAGCGAACTGTCGTAAATCTTATGGGTAGCATGTCTGCCCAGAATCAGTTCGATGGTGAGCACCTGTATCATCGTCTCCTTGGTATGGATGTCGCTGGTGAGTCGGTCGGTCTGGTTATAGATATTGTCCACGTATCCCTGTAACAGTTTGATCCATTGCATCTGGAATGGTTTTCTGTTCCATAGATACATTTCCTGTCCTCTGATGGTGGTTAAGATGGAATCGATGAGTTTCTCCATGATGGAGAAGTCGAGCATGAAGATACACTGCATGATGCAGAATTGCTTGCGCGGATGATAAATATAGGCGCATGTGGATAGGGTTGAGAGGATTTGGCTGATGGTATCTTCCGCCTTTCCCTTTCTCAGGATTTCAATAGCTTGTATATAGTAGGAGAGCAGCTCGATGACATCCGTGAAGCGCTGTTCGAGCAGAATGCGCTCGGCTTCCTTGCATCGTGGCAGCAGATTTTCGCTTTCCAGCGTTTCCAGGCAGCGGCTATGTATCTGTCGGAGCAGGATTTGCAGTTCGTCCTGGTTCAGGGAGTCAGAGAGTCCCGCAATCCATCTGTGGCATTCCAGGTCGAAGATGTCGGATGGAGTATCTCCGAGCATCAGGTTTCTGAATTCCTGGGTATTCCAGTTTTCCTCGCCTATGATATCATAGAATTCCTTTTCAGACAGTGAGAATTCCGATTTGTCGGCACCCAGTACTTCCACGAGCTGCACGTCCATGTATTTCTGGTGGAATTTCAGGATGCGGCATTTTACCATAGGGGTGAGTGCGGCATTGATCACCGTGTCTCTCTTGAGCATGGCAGTGAAGCCAAACTCATCTTCCAGATGGTAGAAGTTGCCCAGTGCCATCTTGATTTTAAAGTTCACCTCGTCGTTTTCCTTGTAGTTTTTTCTCATGAGGTGTTCAATGTCCTGTGCGATGAAAACCTTACCCAGATGGGTGGTAATCATCAGGCAGTTGAGTGTTTCCGGCGCGGGTTGCCTTCTCTGGAAGTCAACCTGTGCCACCTTGTAAATTCTGTCTTCCACTTCGATGACGAACTTGTGTTCTTCTTCATCTACTCGCAGAACCTTTGCTTTGATGTTTTTGATATTATTCATACTGATATGATAAGTATTATGATAAATGTTTAAACCGAATACAAAGGTACATAAAAAAAAAGATTTTCCTTATAAAATGCGCTTAAAATATTACTTTTTAGTATGTTTTTATTAAAATAAGGCTTTCTTTTTCTCAAATAGTAATATCCGTAATCATATATGACAACAAAAAGACCATTGCATTCCAGAATGATGCAATGGTCTTGATATTCTCAGTTACTCCGATAAGTAATGCCGGGTGTCGTATCACTTATTGATGTATTTCTTGCTCTTTGTTACAAGAATACCCTTGGTGTTCTTGTAAACCTGCTTGCCTGTGGTATCGAAAGTCTTGTCAGTCTTGTCATCCTCGTTACAGGTAATCTGCCTGATACCACTGGTTGAATCTACCACGTATGTGAACTCAGCCACATCACTGTCGTACATGCTTTCTTCCGTTGCCATCGCCTTGATGGTTACGGTTTCGTCGATGATGATAGGAGTACCGTCGTATACCTTTCTTGCCTCTGTATTGAGGCATGGGCATGAGCCGTCGAGAGTATAGTAGATGGTAGCTCCTTGCGTAGCACATGCCAGTGTGATAGCCGTACCCTTGTTCACTGCCGATCCTGAAGCGATGTTGGCAGTAGGAGTGGCCACCAGCTGCTGGTCGAGCTGTTCCACCTTCACCATCGTGCTAGCTTCCAGTTCGTAGCCATCGATGGTGTAGAAGAGCGAAGCTGTTCCTGGCAGTTCGCCCGATACTTCGATGGCAGCCTTTCCGTCTTCTCCAAGCGTGATGCTTGTAGTTTCGGTGTGGGCTATCATACCCGAAGATGAGGTTACGAGCAGGGTCTTTCCGGCTGCTGCAGATGCAGGGAGAACTTCCACATTGATTACAGCGCTCTGTCCGTATCCGATAGTTGCCGTACTGTCGCACAGAATCTTGCGAACCTCAGGTTCGATGGTGAACTTCTGCTGGTAATCGTCCTGCATGCGTATGCCTGCATAACTCTTTACCCTGTTGCTTACCATCAGCGTGATATCCTTGTTTTCGAAAGGTTTCTCTGCTTCGATTCTGATTCTTGACGCATAGATTTCGCTTTCGTCAGCGTATGCAGATTCCGCATTGAGCAGCTTTATCTGTGCCTTTGCGGCATTCTCTCCATCCATGACGATGAGGTTTTCGGTGGTAAGAAGTTCAGGCATCATGTATTTGTCGAACTCCACTTCCACTGCGTCTTCGTATGCCTTTGCCATCTTCACGGCAGGCTGTACGTTCTGCTTCATTCCGATGTTGACCTCGAGCTGTGGAGGAGGCACAGGCAACCACTCGCTATGAGTAGTTTCGTATCCATCCTTCTCAAACTTCACCTGCCACATACCTTGTGGAACATCCCACTGATACATACCATTTTCGTCGGTGAAGAGAGGATTTTCCTGGGCATATTCCTCTGCATCCCACTTCACGATATTTTCGTGCAGGTCGCCATACATATCTTCCACGGTTTCCTTGTAGTAGCAGGTGGCGGTAACACCTTGCAGTCTGTTGCTAGCCACAGCTTCGTAAACATAGCCCGATGGGTCGTGGATAGGGTTGAGCGGGTCGAATGGAGGATTGTCTGGTGTGTCATCTTCATTGTCATCCTTCGACTTGCATTTCTTGTAATCCTTCTTGATGTTATGCAAGATGGCATTATAGATGCGACCAAAGCTGTTCATTTGGTCTGCCATGTATTGGTTCATCTCATTCTCAATGCCTTGAAAGTCTGCCTCTTCTGGATTGACAAGACCAGAAATCTTGTCTGTCGCCATGCCGAACCCTAGCCCGAGGAGGTTTTCTAGGTAACCTTCTCTTTTTTCTTTAGTCTTAAACCAATGCTTCATGAATTTGTTGTTAGCCAACTTGCCCATCATTTTAGTTTTCATAAGAGGTTCGGCTATCTCGCCTGTGCCTAGAGAGACTGCAGCCTTAATGATATCAATCCATGCAGATGTAAGCAATGCCTTCTTATAGGTCTCTGTGTATGAGACGAATGTGTTATAGAAGGAGCCAATGTTAGCATCGAAGTTGCTGATTTGGTTGCCATATTTTTCTCTTTGCTCTTGTGTCAGTCGATAAGTATTGTCAGAGCATTTGGCACTCAGAGCCTTGACCATAATTTTTTCCATGGTCTCTAGTCTGTCCAGATAGCTCTCCATCAAATCGAAGTACTGATTGAAGCTAGGTGCTGAGCCATATTTTGCCAGCCCCAAGGGATCCAGTTCCTTAATATAGTTATATAGGGTATTTGCACTTCCTATCCAACTGCCGTTTTTTACAAGACCGTGGAGGTATTTCAGATTTTCTTCACGAGAGAGGAAATCTTTTGCAAAATCTCCTCTTGCCTTGTTGTTTTCTGTTCGTTCCTCATTTTTCAGCGTGAAACGGAAGGCTTGCTTCTTGCCTGTATCTATGATGGTATATTGATACCCATTTGTTTGGGTCGACTCTAACACGTCGTATTGATAACCATCATCTACTTTTACAAAGCCAAATTGCTCCTGCTTTGTCCTAGCCTTTGCTAGTTCATAGTCCAGTTCCTCTATCTTGAGCAATTCTGCAAAATTGCTGTTAGGCAGAGTAATCTTGAAGGTTGAAGCCTTGTCCTCGTCTTCTGTCAATTCCAGGTTGAGCTTTGTTGCTGCTTTTTGAAGACGACCATAGACATCTTCCAAGAGCTTGATCTCTTCGTTAAATGACTCTGAAAAGTCTACTTCGGCAAAATGCTTTTGCATAAACCTCACATCCAGATTGATTGGCAATGCATCACCAGAGAAGTTTCTGATAGCAATAAATTTATCGAGCTGACTATTATATTCTGCTGGCAATACCACATGTTCACCATTTGATAGGAAGACGATGAATTCCACATCCGATACCTTCGTTGTATCGTTGTTGGTCAGGTCGGCTACGAAGGTGAAGTCAGTACCGGTGTAGAACTGGTATGAACTTTCGCTCGTCTTGTTGTTTTCGAAGTCGAATGTTACTTCCAGGTTCTTGCGCATCCATCCGTTGTAGAACGACATGGTTACCGTCTTTACCTCTATTGCATTTTCGTCGTACAGACATTCCTTGGTCTCCGAACGGAGTTCCACACCTTGCCTGGTGGTTACCTTGGCAAAGATGTTGTGGCGTGATAGGTTGTACGCATCGTTGAGTTCGCATTTGCTGTTCCACATGCCGTTAGCCAGAGATGTGGTCTGGCCGATGAGAACATCGCCGTCATAAATGAGGATTTCTGATCTGCCCACGGCTGTACCGCTTACGGCAATCTGCGTCTTAGCCACGGTGGCAGGCACGTTGATGGATAGATCCTTGGCGGTGTAGGTGGCAGAGCCGATAGGCTGAGTCACGGTTTTGCCATTGATATCAAACTGTGCCATGGCGCTTGGTGCGTATTCTCCACCCAGGGTAGGAATTACGCAGAATCTCACGCGGTCGGTATAGCGTGCCATCGGGATGGTGAGTCGGTTGCCTTCCAGCGAGTAAGTGCTGGTGGTATTGCCTACCATCACTGAGTTCTCCACGAACGAGCATGCCTCAGGAATATCAACCACCAGGTTCACGTTGCTCACCTTCTTGGCATAAGCCAGCTTGAAGTCTATCTTACCCGTCAGGGTGAGGTAATTGCCAGCCACGATGCTCTGCTTGTTTACGGTGAACGAGGTGTTCTCGCCCGTATAGTAAAGTTTGCTTTCGTTGAGAGTAGGAATCTGGTCGATTACCACCTTTGCAATGTTTCCGCTCTCCACCTTTACGGATGTTTCTACGTAGTCGCTTCCGCTTTTCAGTCCGCTCTGCTTCAGCTGCTGCAGCTCATACATGGTGTTGAAGAGCTTGCTGCTTCCCATGCTGATGAGGGTATAGTAACCGTCTGTCAGGTTGCTGATGGTGAGCGAAGCATTGCTGTAGTCGTAAGTCTTTACCAGTTTTCCTGCTGCATCATAGAGCGAACCTACCACGGACCCATTGAAGTTCTTGCCGTAGGAGGCTTCAATCTTGCCCAGTTCCACGATGCTGATGTTGGTGTTTGCCTTCATCTGGCCGTCGATGGTAGCCACGCTGCTTGTTGGCATGAATGCCGATGTCTTGCTGGTGGCTGTAATTTCCAGCACGTCACCTTCGTTCACTTCCTCCAGGAGCACAATCTGCGGATACTGCACGTTGTATTGGCTGATGGTGCGTTTCTGGGTCTTGTTGTAGATGCCGAATATTACGTTGTTGTAATCGCTGAACCAGTTTTGTGCATTTCCTTCTCCTGCGTTGCCATTCTCACATTTTCTGTAGTTGAAGCTGAGGTTGATGGTGGCTCCCGATATCGGTTTGAGTGCAATCTCCCCCAAGTCCACCTTCTCTTCCTGTGATGCAGCCAGGTTTTCATACGTGCTGCTCTGGCTGATGTAGTCGCTGGCATTGAAGGTGATGGAGGTAGGCACATTGCTCAGTTGCAGTTCGTAGCAGCCCTGCGCATTGGTCTTTCCGCTGATGGTCTTCGTATATTTTCCTCCGAAGGTCTGCGATGCGCTGATGGTAGCTCCATCCAGTGCGTTTCGGGTCACCAGGTCTTTCACCTTTCCGCTTACCGTCACGGTCTGCAGAGGGTTGAGCTGCAGTTTGATGACATTGTCCTTCTCCTTCACGGTATAGGTGGTTTGCGCAGGAATGGCATATTCCATTGCCAGTTGCTGTGACAGTGCAAGCCGATAGCTCAGCTTGCTGCCTGCAAGCAGTCCGCTCATGTTGCCAGCCTGCGCCAGATAGTTGCCGGTTTCATCGAGCCAAGTCACCTGCACCTGGTTGGTAACGTCTTTTCCGTCGGGTGTTGTCACGCTGATATTCAGCTCCTGCGGCATCGCCACCTCCTTGAACGTAACGTTCACGTCTTCATCCTTCACCTCCACATCATTCAACTGTGCGAATACATCGCCGCGCTGGTTGCGCAGGGTGATGTTCCAGGAGGTGTTCTTGATGAGGTTGGCAAAGGTATAGGTATTGCGGTTGGTCATCACATAGTGCATCTTCTGGCCACTCTTGGTGTTGGTCAGTTCAATCCACATCTGCTCATACAGTTGGGTATCGATGCCTTCCGGCAGCGATACGGCGAGTGAATGGATGTCGTCCTGTATAGGGAGCAGGGTGAAGTCTTTCCATACATTTGCCTCCTGATAGAGCGGCAGTGACGAAGCCGGTACATATACCACGAGTCCCTCGCCTGTTTCTCTGAATGCCTGTTCGTCCACGCTAGGCGGAGTCATGGCATAGATGGTTACAGACGACAGGCGGCTGTCATAGGCGAATGCGTTGTAGCCGATCTTCTCGATGCTGGCAGGAAGGCATACCGACTCCAGGTTGGTGTAGTCGAAGGCGTACGACGGAATCTCCGTAATGCCGGTCACTCTGCTGATATCCAGCAAGGTACAGTTGCTGAAATCGTTAGCCACGCTGAAGTCGTAGTTATCCATCTTGCCTGCCACGGTAATCATCTGCACGTCAGAAGTGCTGGCACCTTTGATGGCACTCCATATACTTCCACTCAGATTTCCCGGTGTGAAGTCATCCACGATTACCTCGCCCAGTTCCTTGTTCCAATAGTTCTTGTTCGGGTTGTCAGGATTCTTCGGATCGTATTCAAAGATGGCAGTAAGCTGCGTTTTCTTCTTTGGAACCACGAATCTGAAGCTCTGCTCTTTCGAGATGACGGTATCTCCGCTCATCCATTTTCTGAACACGAATCCATTTCCCGGATAGGCATACAGGTCGATGCTGCTGCCTGCCGTGAAACGGGCACTGCTGAAGTTGAAGCTTCCGCCACTGGAAGGAGAAGCCGTCAGCTGCACATCATATTTCGTATTCATTACTTCCGGGTTCTCCGGACTTTGCGGATTGTATTTCAGCAGAGCCGTCAACTCAACGTTTCTTTCAGGCATTGTATAGTAGAACCCTCTTTCTCTGCTCAGGGTGTCCTTTCCGCAAACCCATGCCACCATCTGGAAGCCTGTGTTCGGATATGCCTCCACGTAAATCTGCTTGCTGGCTTCCCACTTCTTTTCTGAAGCGTAGTTGAAGCTGCATCCGTTAACCGGAGAAGCCTTCAGCTTGAGGCTGTATTTCTTGATTGGCACCTGCGGGTCTCCAGGGTTGGCAGGATTGTAGTCGCTGCTTTGTGCCCATAGAGGCAGTTGTGCCAAACATAGAAACAGCATGAATAATATCCTGTGTTTCATGTCTCTTCGTTTTAAGTACTACGATATTACTTGCCCATGGTAACCTTCTGTGTCTCGTTGCCCGCCTTGATGATATACATACCACTTGGCACGTTGAAGATAGCTTCAGTTCCATTCTGGCTCTTCAGCAACTTTCCGTCTGCACCATAGAGTTTGATATCTTCCTTGGCAGATGCCGTTACATGGATGCAGCCAGCCTGTGTACTGATATGGATACTGCCAGCCTGGGCATCCAGGGTGGTGATTCCCGTTGTGTTTCCACGGAGGATGAGGCTGAATCGGTCTCTGCTTTCACCCGCCTTGGCTGTAAAGCGATAGCCCGTCTCGTCGAGGGTGATTTCCTTGCCTTCCTGCTTGTCCAGGAGAACAGCCTGCTCTGGTGCATTCATCAGACTGATGGTGTAGTTGCCACCCTGTGCGAATCTTGCTCCCAGCTGGATGATGCCGTTGCCGATAGGTCGCTCGTTGATAGCGTAGTCGGCATCGTTCTCGATGGAGTAGAGCTGTGCAGACAGCGTCTCCTCGCTCATCATCTTGCCTGCATCATGGGCTGCATTGTAGCTCATTTCTGCCTCCGGGTTGATGACGATACGGGTGCGGTCGGCAGTGTTTTCGCCGGTAAGCGTCAGGTTGTAAACCTGGCGTGCGGCGTTGCCGGTCTGCATCTTGGCACGTGTTTCCTCTATGTTTCTTACGTCTCTGTTGTGCTGGCGTCCTTCTGCGAGGAAGGTAATCTCAGCCTGGTCCACAGGGCGCTGAACGAAGAAGGCTTCTCCTGGCCAGAGGATATAGTTGTCATCCACCAGCGAATATGCCTCGTAGGTAGAGTTGCTCATGTTCCAGGTGGTGATAGGGGCGCCAAAGTCCATGAATCGGGTGTCGAAATAGCATGGATATGGGTTGCCGATGAGGTTCCAGCTGCGGTTATGAGAGAACTCAGACAGATATTCCTTCAGTTCAATCTTCTGGTCGGCTGATGCGAAGAGATTGTTTTTCTCAGCATCGTTGATAGCCTTGAATTGGAAGAGCACATGATTATACCAGCCATCGTTGTTGGTGCATTGCAGGATGTAGCCTTCGTGTGCATGCAGGATGCTGTCGGCTGTCATGTTCTGCCAGGTCTTCTCCTTCTGCTCGTTGGCTCGTGCCAATCCTGAGTATTTGCGGATTACCCACTGCGTCTCATCGGTGAGACACTGGAAATCTGATACCTTCACGTTGAATGGCATGGAGAGGAAGACCCAGCGCTGCTTAGGCACATACAGTTTAGTACTGATACTGTCGGCACGCATGGTAGCCTCGTTGATGAGGGTTCCGTGGATATTTGCACTGGTCGAGCTTGACTGATTGATGTAGTAATTTGGATCGTATGTAAAGTCAAACTTGCTGAGTGACAGCATACTGTTTCCCTTCACGGTCAGGCTTCCGCCATTTCCACCATAAGTATCAATCAGCATGCTAGGCTTGTAGTCTGCAGGGAGAGAGTCTGGCAGATTAAGCGTAAATTCTTTCCAGATGTTCATACTTTCAGGAAGTTCATCTGTTGCCTTGATATTGGTGAATGCATCCCAGCCCCGCGTCTGCTTGTAGACATTGAGCACGAAAGTAGGCACATAGAGGGTTCGCTTGCTCATGTCCATGCCTCCATTGAAAGGATTTTCATCCCTAACCTGTGGAGGTACCAGTGCCAGACAAGTAACTTCTTTCAGATTCTTGCAATAAGCGAAAGCATTATTAACGGTAGTTACACTGGCAGGTATGGTAACCTTTTCCAATGAATTGCATCCGTAGAATGCTGAATATCCTATCGTTTGAGTTCCCTTTGGAATTAAAATCTCCTTCAGGTTATTGCAATGTGCGAATGCATTATCTTCAATGGTTTCCAGTTGTTCCGGCATGCTGACGGATGCCAAATTTCTTAACTCATAAAAAGCTCCGCCAGAGATGGTCTTCAGCGAAGATGGCAGTTCTAATGTGGTCAGTGCATAGCACTGATAGAAAGCATTACTTCCCATATGAACCAGACCTTTAGGGAATTTGATGCTCTTCATATTGTAACAACCATAAAAAGCAGAATTGCCTATGCTCGTTACACCATCAGGAATGACTACATTTTCAAGAGACTCGCAGTATCTGAATGCACTTTCTCTGATGGTCTTGAGATTCTTAGGCAAGGTAACCTTCTTGATGGCACGTCGCTCACTGAACAGATAATCTGGTATGTTTTCCATATCCACCTCAGAGAGATCTATCTCTACGAGGTTAGGCATGCGTTTCTGAATATTGTAGATGTCATCATCGTTGAGCTTACCCTTGATGGTCAATATGTTGACATCGCTGATATTCTCAGTCTTCTTAAGAATTTCATTACCCAGTTCTCCCGGTGTAGCCAAATCCACAGAGATGCTGAAACCCTTGCCAGCCAGCAGGATATAGTTCTTCCATCCTTCCACTTCCTTATAGCTGTTGAGGCTTCCTTCTGGAATATTGATGATTCTCAACTGATTTGTGCCGTATAAAAAGTCTTCCCCCAATGTAGGCGATTTCACAGGTTTCATCACCAGATGTTTGAGATTGGTGTATCCGAGGCAGTAGTTTCCCATGGACTCTACGGATTCCGGAATCTCAATTTCTTCCAGGTTTTGGCAATTATAGAATGCATGTTGGCCTATGTCTTTGATGCCATCAGGCAGATTCACTTTTCTGATGTTGTCATGTGTGTCATAAAACACAGAATTATATCTGCTGCTGATGCTTACCACCTGATAGGTCTTGCCATTATAGTCCACGGTGGCTGGAATAATGGCAGTATCACCTTTCTTATTATAGCGATAAAGCGTGGCAGTGAGGGTGGAATCCACTACCGTGTATTGTAAACTGTCGACAGTAATGTCGTTGACGGCGGTTCCTTGTCCGCTTCCAGCGTAGCATTGCAGTGATATGCAAGCCATTGCCATGATTGTGAGGTATCCTTTATCCATAATTCTGGAGTTTAAAGGGTGAATAAAAAGTTAAATGTCTCTCTGCATCTGCAGCCAGTTCTTATCAGTTGTTGATATATGATTTTCCTTGCAGACACATTTATTGTGCAAATATACAACTTTTCTGCTTACGTCATGTCAAATTCCTTTGAAAATTGCATTTGTAGTGTGAATTTATTGTATTACCCCAAAGAAAACGGGTAACCTGCTGGTGAAATATACCACCTATGGTGAGAGAATCGAGGTGCGCACAGGTTTAAAGCCAACCGTCAATTATAATCCCCTGATGCCGTTTTTATTTCTTATTCATTTCCAAAATAACGTTAAAAACCATTAAGAACTTTCCAAAAATACATAATTAATTGTGTATCATGACTTTTTGTCCTTACCTTTGCAAGGTTATAGAAGATTATTCAATAATATTTGGAATAAATATACGATTTTAAATGAATAAAAAGCGATTCTTGCTGGGGGCAATCACTGCCACCCTGATTGGAAGTTCTTGCTATGCCATCTCCATGGAAGCTGCACCGGAGATGGGATTGTTCAAGAAGAAAAAGAAAAAAACAGAGCAACCTACATCGGATTATAAGAAAATAGTAGGCAGCGATTCTGTGAATGTACGAGGAGTCATGAATGTAGTAAAGAAGGAACAGGATTTCTACCTTGAAATGCCTACCAAACTGATGGGAAGAGTGTTCCTCGTTTCCAACAAACTGCAGCGTGTGCCTTCCGAACTCAACGAGGCAGGTGTAAACCGTGGTATCAACTACGAAAACCAGTGTATCCGTTTTGAATGGAATCAGGATAAAAAGACCGTTTTTGTGCGCCAGCAGCGCCTTACTCCCGAAGTAGATTCCAAGGATGCCATGGCGGCATCCGTTGAAAGCAATTACATTGATCCGCTCATCGCAAGCCTCAAGGTAGAGGCGGTGGCCAAGGATTCTTCCACCGTCATCTTCAAGGTGAACGACCTCTTCAACGGAAAGAAGACTTATCTCAATGATGTGTTCAATCTCATCAATCTCGGCACTTCTGCCGATTCCGATTTGTCGCGCATCATCGATATCAAGGCTTTCAGCAACAATATCACCGCAACATCTGAACTTACCACCGTGGTACACGAGGGTAAGAGCAAGACCAATATCACCGTAGAGGTAAGCAGTTCGCTGGTCCTCCTTCCTGAAACCCCGATGGTGGCACGCAAGGAAAACCAGCGCGTGGGCTATTTCACCACCAGCCGATTGCAGTATGGCGACCACCAGCAGGAGGTGACCCGCAACAACTATATCACCCGCTGGCGCCTGGAACCTAAGGATGAGCAGGCCTATCTGCGTGGCGAACTGGTAGAGCCTAAGAAGCCTATCGTCTTCTACATCGACCCAGCCGTTCCGGAGTTCCTGCGCCCTTATATTAAAAGAGGTATGACCGACTGGAACGCAGCGTTCGAGAAGGCAGGATTCAAGAATGCCGTACAGGTGTTCGACCTCACCGACAGCATTGCTGCCGAAGGCGACGACATGAAGTATTCTGTGCTGACCTACGATGCTTCAGAGAAGGCGAACGCCATGGGTCCTTCCGTCATCGATCCTCGAACAGGCGAGATTCTGGAGGCAGACATCATCTGGTGGCACAACGTGAAGTCGCTCCTGCGCGAATGGATCATGGTGCAGACAGGAGCCTACAACAAGGAGGCACGCCAGTATGAATTGCCAGAAGCCTTGATAGGCGATGCTGCCCGATTCGTAGCCTGCCATGAGGTGGGCCACTCGCTCGGATTGCGCCACAACATGATAGCATCCAATGCATACCCTACGGATTCCCTCCGTTCCAAGTCGTTCACCGACCATGTATGCGGCACTGCAGCATCCATCATGGACTATGCCCGTTTCAACTATGTGGCACAGCCGGGAGATGGCATCCAGCAGATTTCTCCGCAAATAGGTCCTTACGACCTGATGGCGATAGAGTGGGGTTACCGCTGGTTCCCGGATGAGAAGAAGGCCGCTTCAGCACAGCAGGATTTCCTGAAGAAGCACAACGGAAAGGAATTCAGATACAGCGAGACGCAGAGCCAGCGCACCGCCATCGACCCACGTTCCCTGAGCGAGGATTTGGGCGATGACGCCATGAAGTCGGCTGCCTATGGCATCGCCAACCTGAAGCGCGTAATGCCTAACATCATCGATTGGACCCGCACAGGCGAACCGGGTCAAACCTACGATGAGGCATCGAAGCTCTATCAGGGAGTCATCTTCCAGTGGAGTCTCTACCTCTACCATGTACTCGCCAATGTGGGAGGCATGTACATCGACAACACCACCATCGACGATGGCAAGCCTACCTTCACCTTCGTGGAGAAGGATAAGCAGAAACGAGCCGTTCAGTTCCTCATCGACGAGGTGTTCACCTGTCCGAAGTGGCTCTTCAGAAGCGAACTCAACAAGTATACCTTCATCAACAAGAATACGCCGCTCGGCGTGCAGGAGCAGTCGCCAGACTATGCGCTGCAGAACCAGCAGAGCTACATGCTCTGGGATATGCTCGACAACAGCCGCATCATGCGCATGTTTGCCAACGAGCAGAACAACGGCAAGAATGCATTCACAGCCGTAGAGATGATGGATATGCTGCATAAGCACTTCTTCGGCAAGACCCAGGCAGGCAAGTCGCTCAGCGTGGACGACCGCCAGTTGCAGAAGAACTTCGTGGATGCGCTCATCACGGCAGCCGCTCAGCAGGAGGGCGTGAAGATCAACAAGAAGATTTTCGATTCTCCTGCCATCATCGACTCGCCTGATTTCAACATGCCATGCCATAGCCTCAGTTCGGCTCCACGCACCATCGACATGGGTGGCACCCAGACGGCACGCGTGAGCGATGCCATCAGTGTGAAGCGTGGCGAACTCGTGAGAATCCTCAACCTGCTGAAGGGCAAGCGCCGTTCGGGCGATACTGCCACCCAGTTCCACTACGAGGACGTGATCATGAGAATCCAGACGGCTTTGGGTCAGGAGATTAGATAATTTATAATTAACAATTAATAATTTATAATTGATAATTAAGGGATTAAGTAATTAAGGTAAATAAAAAAATAGAGAGATTGTATATGAGAATGAGAACATTCATGCTTTTAATCATGGTTTTCACCATGAACATCCTCTCAGCACAGGAGCGCACCATCACGGGTATCGTGGTGGATGGCAGCATGGGCGACGACCCGCTGCCAGGCGCTACCATCTCTGTGGTGAGAGGACCGAACAAGAAGGTGTCACATGGCACCGTGACCGACTACGAAGGAAAGTTCACCCTCAAGGTGGATGCCCAGGATAAGTCGTTCTCCGTAAGATTCATGGGATTTGAAACCAAGGATGTCAACATTGTAGCAGGAAAAAACGACTATAAGGTGGTTTTGGAATATGACGCCAAGCAGATTGGCGAGGTGGTGGTGACGGGTTATCAGGAACTGGACCGACGCAAGCTGACGTCGGCGGTAACCACCCTGAAAATCAGCGATGAGAAAATCGGTGCCGTCAACAACATCGACCAGGCACTTGCCGGACAGATTGCCGGACTTTCTTCCATCACCTCTTCGGGTGCACCGGGTGCGCCGGTGAAGATCCGCATCCGTGGTACCGCTTCTATCAACGGTACCCAGGAACCGCTGTGGGTGCTCGATGGTATCCCGATGGATGGCACCGATATCCCAAGCATGGAGGATCTGAAGGATATCGACAATATCTACCAGACTTCCATCGCCGGATTGAATCCATCCGATATCGACAACATCACCGTGCTCAAGGATGCTGCAGCCACCGCCATCTACGGTGCGAGAGCAGCCAATGGTGTCATCGTCATCACCACCAAAAAGGGACGTGCGGGAGCACCGGTCATCAACTTCTCGGGCAAGATGACCTTCATGCCTAAGACGGATATCGACCGACTCAACCTGCTCAACAGCAATGAGAAGGTAGACCTGGAACTCGGTCTGCTGGCATCTGATTACACCTATCGCCAGAACAAGGGTGAGGTAGCAGGCATCCTCAACAGCCTGGGCGAAACCAGCGCCTACAAGGCAGGCGGATGGAATGCGCTGAGCCAGACTGCCCAGAACCAGATTAACCAGCTCCGCAACACCAATACCGACTGGAATGATATCCTCTTCCGCAATGCACTCACCCAGGAGTACAACATCGGCATCTCGGGTGGTGGCGACAAGAGCGATTACTATACATCCGTGGGCTATACCGACGAGCAGGGTAACGTGAAGGGCGTGGGAAACACCCGATACAACATCACCCTGAAGACCAACTACCAGGTGAACAAACTCCTCAAGGTGGGCGCTTCCGTATATGCCAACGAGCGTAAGCAGAACACCTATCTCACTGATAGCAACGGCTTTACCAACCCGGTATATTATTCCCGATTGGCAAACCCATACTTCACTCCATACGATGAGAACGGTAACTACAACTACGATACCAACGTGCAGGGCAAGGAGGATTCCTCACTCAACTTCAATATCTTCGAGGAGAGAGCCAATGCCAACACCAAGCGCCGCGACCGTTCGATGATGGCAATTCTCAATGCCGAGCTGCGCCTCACTGACTATCTGAAGATTACCTCGCAGTTTGGCTTGCAGGAGGATTCCTATTCCCTGAGCAAATATGCCAACGAGAACACCTACGCCATGCGCAAGGAGAAACTCTTCACCGAATACCAGGGTGCCGACGGCGTGAAGAAGAGCTTCCTGCCGGATGGAGGTATGCACAAGACCACGGAGTATCACAACCGCCAGTGGACCTGGAAGGCGATGGCTGAATTCGTGAAGACCTTCAACCGCATCCACGATGTCAACTTCATGCTGGGTACCGAGGTTCGCCATGCCAAGTCAAATTCCATCTACAGCGTGGCTTACGGATATGATTCCCGCACCCTCACCACCCAGCCGGTCATCTTCCCTAGCCAGACCTGGGCAGATTCCTATCCGCTGCATCAGGAGACAGAGTCGGAGAATGCCTACGTATCCTGGTATGCCACAGGTTCTTATTCGCTTCTCAACCGCTATACCATCGGTGGAAGCGTTCGTTTCGACGGTTCAGACGTCTTCGGCGTAGCCAAGAAATACCGCTATCTGCCTCTCTACTCCGTGAGTGGACTCTGGAGAGCGAAGGAGGAGAATTGGCTCAAGGACGTGAAGTGGATGGACAACCTCTGCCTCCGTGCCTCTTACGGTTTGCAGGGTAACATCGACAAGAATACATCACCTTATTTGATAGGTACACTGAAGAAGGGCACCATCCTGCCGGGCATCAGCGAGGACATCATCAACAGCGAGACCGCTCCTAACCCTAACCTGAAATGGGAGAAGACGGAGAACGTGAACGCCGGAATCGATTTCGCCGTATTGCACAATGCCATCACCCTCTCTGTAGACTACTACTATCGCCACAGCACCGACCTCATCGGCCTGAAGATGCTGCCGCTGGAGAGTGGATTCTCTTCAACCACCATCAACTGGGCGAGCATGAACAACAAGGGTGTGGAGATAGCCCTGGGCACCAGAAACATCCATACCAAGGATTTCAACTGGACCACCAATCTCAACATCGGTTACAACGAGAACAAGGTGATTCAGGAAACCGTGGCTCAGAATGCCACCTATCCTGGCCGTGAAGGTTATCCTGTGGGAGCACTCTTCGCCTATAAGACAGCCGGACTCGACGCCGACGGTTATCCGCTCTTCGTCAACAAGAATGGCGAGAAGGTATCTGCCACCGAGTTCCTGAAGCTCAATGCCCATGGCGCCAGCACCCTCACCGCCGAGGAGCAGCGCAACCTGTATACCTACATGGGCAGCACCGATCCAAAGTGGACGGGTGGTTTCATCAACACCTTCGATTACAGGAACTGGCAGTTGGGCATCAACTTCACCTTCAACTTCGGCATGAAGGTGCGCGTGCAGCCTAGCTATTCACCAGCCAATTATGACAGGGGCTTGAACGTGAACCGCGACATCCTGAACCGCTGGACGGCAGATAACACCAGCGGCAGTTTCACCAAGCTGATGGTCAGCACCGAGCGCCCACGCGAGTACGTGCAGTATAACGAGTATAACCTCTACAGCATGCTCGATACCTGGGTGAAGGATTGCAACTACGCCCGCCTTCAGAGCCTGCGCCTGGGATACAAGTTGCCAACCCAGTGGCTGAGCCGCATCGGCGTGAAGAGTGCATCCCTCTCTCTTGAAGCACGCAATCTGCTCGTCATCGCCAGCAACTACAGCAACTATCTGGACCCAGAGACGATGGGCAACCCATACGCGCAGCCTATCCCGAAGAGTTTCATATTTGGCGTAAACGTAAATTTCTAAAAGAATGAAGACAATGAAAAGAAGATATTTGATGGGCATCGTCATGATGTTGGCGATGATAGGATTCACCAGTTGCGATGATTTCCTCGACATCACCCCAACCGGAAAGGTGATAGCCAAGACGGGCAAGGAATACAGAGCCTTGCTCACCTACGAATACAAGAATTTCCCGGAAGACCGTGGACTCGCCACCCTGCGAAGCGACGAGATGGCCCTGAGTAAGGCATCCACCTCTACCGAGGATTATGATTCTTACTTCGACATCTGGGCATGGAACGACCTCAACCAGCAGAGCACCACGGCTTCTTTCGGCTGGCGCCGTTACTATCATGCCATCTACATCGCCAACTACATCATCGAGAATCAGAACAAGATTACCGAGGCTACACAGGATGAAATCAGTCAGCTGGTGGGCGAGGCCTATATGATGAGAGCCTACTGCCACTTCCTGCTCGTCAATCTCTATGCCGATGCCTATACCCATTGCAATCCGGCTACTACCCGCGGCATCCCTCTCTCGCTGGAGGCAAATGTCAACAACGTGCTCACATGCAGCAGCGTGGAGCAGGTTTACCAGCAGGTGATTGCCGACATCAAGGAGGCAAAGACCCGTCTGAAGGTGGCTGCCTGGGACGAGGGCTACACCTACCGATTCAACCAGATTTCTGCCGATGCTCTGCTGGCTAGAGTCTATCTCTACAAGGGCGACTGGCAGGATGCCCTGGCAGAAGCGAAAGTGGTGATGGAGAAACATGGCGACCTGGAAGATCTGACCGATTCAAAGGTATTGCCAAACTACTATAAGTCGGTGGAGAGCATCGTTGCCCTGGAGCAGGTGATGACTTCCGGCTATGTGAAGATGGGCGTACCTAGCAAGGCGCTGGTTGATTCCTATCGCACGGGCGACAAGCGCAAGGCGCTCTATTTCAAGGCACAGACGGCAAGCGTCTACAGTCTGATTAAATATGGCGACAAGGGCAACGACGGCTATCGCTGCTCCTTCCGTTCTGCCGAGGCCTACCTCATTGCTGCCGAAGCTGCAGCCCAGAATGCAGCTGACAACGCCGCAGCCGATGATGCTAATCTGGTTGAGGCTCGCACCTATCTCAAGGCGCTGATGGCCAAGCGATATGCTCAGGCAAAATATACCCAGTATGCCGCAGAGCTTGATACCATGCAGAAGGCCGACCTGCTCAAAGCCATCTACAACGAGCGCACCTGCGAACTTGCCTTCGAGGGCCATCGCTGGTTCGACCTCCGTCGTACCACCCGTCAGCAGTTGAGCAAGACCTACGGTGAGAATAGCTATGTACTTGAAGCCAACGATTCCCGATATACCCTCCGCTTCCCAATCGAGGCAGTAGAGGCGAATCCGAATATCGAGAAATGGGAGGGCAAGTAAAATAATTGTTTCACATAAAAATTAATTGATTATGAGAAGATTTACATTTTCAATGATGCTGGCGCTGGCAACGGTTGCTGCCAATGCCAAGGATGTGTTGGATGCTCCAACCTGGACAGACAACCTCACCACCACAGCGGAAGCCAAGGATTTGACCCGTGCTGCTGCCATGGCTGTTGACAACGAGGGTAACTCCATCGTAACCGGTAGCTTTACCAAGGATCTGGAGTTTGCTGCCAGCTATCTGGAGCCTGTGGCCAACAGTGCCTTCATTGCCAAGTATGATAAGGCTGGTGCCAAGAAGTGGGCTGCCGGTCTGGCTGGTGCTGCCACCATCACCACAGTGGCTACCGATGCCGAGGGCAACGTTTATGCTGCCGGCGTATTTGCAGATCAGGTAGCAATCAAGGATGCCAACGGCGAAACCAAGGCAACGATCACCGGTATGGCCGACAAGGTGGATAAGGTTTCTGGCTTCATCGTGAAGTACGACAAGCAGGGAGCGTATGTAGCTTCCAAGACCATCCTTGCCGAGAGCAATCCGGAGATTGCAGCCCAGGATATGCTTGGCGTGCTGAACCCTTCTTTCACTGCCAAGAAACTGGTAGTTGATGGCAACAAACTCTATCTTTCTGCCTCTTATAAGGGCAATGTTGCCTTGGATGGTGTTACCCTGCAGGGTAAATATGCCTGTACAGAGGGCTGGCTGTTTAATGATGAGACCGCCATGTGCGTACTTTCTTTCGATGCAGCCGACCTGGCAAATGCCAACATCGTTTCTGTGCTTGGCGCTACAAAGCAGTTGACAAATGAGGCTACATACAATACAGAAGACGTTAACTTCGCCATCCACGATGGCAAGATCTACGTAGCCTACGTAGCATCCGGTAAGGACATGACCCTTACTGCTGCCGGCAAGGATACCAAGATTGAGACAGCCTATAAAGAGGGTGTCATCGAGCATGCCTACGTATTGGCAGCCATCGATGGCGACCAGGTAACTACCCAGGTTTATCATTCTGTAGCCACCGATAATTCCAACACTCTGAACACCATCGACGAGATGGCTTATCAGAAAGGCAAGCTCTATCTGGCAGGTTCCTTCAACCAGGCACTTCCTTTCGACAACACCATCTCTTATCTGGGAGGTAGCGATGCCTATGCAGCCTGTCTGGATGCAGCAAGTCTCAGCAAGAACTGGGCTGTAGCCAGTGCTTTCGACGAGGGTGATGCCAAGCACAAGGCAGAAATCATCAGCGGCATGCTGGTTGATGAGGATGAAGTCACTCTGGTAGGTTGGGTAGAGAATACTAAAGACCGCACCATCGAGGCTCCTCTGGGCTATCAGATCAACGCCAAGACTCCAGCCATGCAGAAGGGTGAGGAGGTGCTGATTACATCCGTAGCGGAGAACGGCAACTATGCTCTTTATCAGACTGATAATGTGAAGGGTAGTGATGAGGACAAGACCACTGAAGGTACTTACTCATACATCTTCTACAACAATGCAGAGTCATCAGGCATCAGCAAGGTTCTTGCCGACGACAACACCATCGATTGGGATGGCAATGAGGTAACACTCGCCAAGTCTGCCGACATCACGGTTTATACAGCCGCAGGTGCAGCTGTGAAGTCTGCCAAGAACGTGAAGTCATTGTCTCTCGCCGATGCAGCCCATGGCATCTACCTGGTCAAGGTAGGCAAGCAGGCATTGAAGATTGTGAAGTAACTTTCGCCAGAAGGTAATATAATAAAAAATGGCATTAGAATATGGAGTTTTCCATATCCTAATGCCATTTCTTTTATTTCTCTGAAAATAAACTCGGATAATGAGTCTGTTCTCATATTTTTTTTGTATTTTTGCCACGTGTTCTACGTCCCAAAAATCTCTTTCGCCTCCAGGCAAGGACAATCCTTGGGAGTCGTACCCGGCAAATCCCGATGACCCACAATCTCGGCTTTCGGGAAAAGCCCCTTCAGGACAGCAAGCAGTTCACGGATTCTGGAATACTGCTCTGGAGTCAGCGTGTTGGAAGGTCTGCCTTTCTCGTCCAGACCGCCCTCGTAGCAGATACCTATCGAGCAGCGGTTGTAGGGGCGGGCATGGGCACCAACCTCCAGCAGGAAACGGTGTTGCGTGCAGCTGCCGTCCCTTCGCACATAAAAGTGGTAGCCGATGTCACGGAAACCGCGTGCCAGATGGTCGCGTCGCAACTGCTCCACCGGATAATTCCGGTTGCATCTCGTGGCAGAACAATGCAGCACGAGATACTTCACAGACTCTGGCGACATCATATATCGCCCGTCCTCCACTCTGGCGAGGAGAGTCCGCTCATTGCGGACCATCTCCCCACCAATCGTCATAGGAAACTGATCTTTAGTCATAAGCAAAAATCAGGTGTTTAGGAATTAGTACTTGAGACATTGGGCACACGAGCTGACACCCAAGGCCGTGAGAGCTGCAATCAATGCCTGCAGCACGGCATAGAGAACACTGGTCCAGGAAATCTTCCTGTTGGGAACATCATTTAAATTCATAGGCATTGATGATTTTAGATTACTACGTCAGAAGAATCACCATCGCTGCCGCCGCCCTGGTCAGTCTTGCCACCCTGGTCGGTGCCGCCCGTAGTTCCACCCGTAGTACCCGAACCGCCTGCGCCCTGGGTGTTATCGCCCGAGCCCGGGTTCTTGTTCTCGCCGGTAGAACCGCCGCCGTCGGAATCACCAGGAGTCTTCTCCTTCTTCTCGTCATCGTAATTCACGAGTTCGATGTTGTCAGGAACCAGGTTATATACGCGGCTTCCGTTCTTCAGCAGACTATACGCAGGACGGAAGGAAGGGATGAGGCTCTTCACGAGCTTAGCGTTGGCATTCTTCTCGTCCTCCACGGCGCCGCTGGTGATGAAGCGGAGGTAAAGCTTGCCGAAGCCGAGCAGCTCGATGTCGTAACCCTTCTTCAGGTTCTCCTTCACATAGTAGGCATAGCGGTCGAGCACAGCCTTTACGTCGGCAGGAGTAGCGGTAGACTCCATAGAGATCTGCTTAGCAACCTCTTCGGTGGTCAAAGTACCATAACTGTGAGGGCGAACGCTGTAGAGTGTCTTACCCTTCTTAGGTCCCATGTGGACCACTGTCTTTGAAATTTTGTAACTCTTACTCATAAAACAAACTGTTAAAAGGTTAATAATTAAGTTTTTGTCTGATAGACGTTGCAAAGATACAACAAAAAAAGAGCAAAGTCAAGTGCGTTTACTATTCATGCCGTTTGGTTTACTTCTGATTCACTGCTCGTTTACAAAAATTAAAAATGATGGATATGCTAGTACAAAAAGAAGCAAGAATCGAGACTCCGTTACTGAAGCTCCGCCAGGAAGAGCTTCATCTTGCTATATATATTAATAATGTGGAGACCTTGGAAGAGTATGTTGCCAAGCTCTCTGTATGTGTCAGTGCCCGCGAACTGGCACTGGTGGTTGATGACATGGTGTGGGATTCAGCCGTGAAGGTGGATCGCGATACGGCGGTGATGCAGGAGTTCATCCGTGTTCTTCTTCCGCTGGCTCCCCATGTCACCACCGGCATCAACAATATCCGCAAGCAGATCAACAATCTGCTGTGCAAGTCGAGATAGGTGGGGGAGCAGTAAAAGAAATTTGTGGAATTGGTTTATCACACTACCACCTCATACAATTTCTTGTCTCCTATTACCACTTCATGCAAACCAGGCTGTTTGTTCCTGTTGAAGCAGAAACTGAGCATATAGCCTGTCTGTAAATGGTAATAGTCGAGATATTCGCTGAGTTGTAGCTCGCCTCGCTCATTGTAGGCTTCGCCTCGCCAGATCTTCAGCTCCACCACATATTGCTGACCCAGATAGTCGATGATGACATCAGTACGAGTCAAGTCGCGAGTCATGCACAAAACGAGGCTTGTCATACTCACCTTGCTGATAGATGGAAGTATCCTTGGCATTGGAAATAAAGAGATTATAAAGCCAAGTCTCGAAGATACGGCAATAAATAAGGGTAGCACCTTGGTACTCCTTGACAAAATTAAACATGATAGCGATATTGAGGTCCCTGTCATAATAATTGAACGAAACCCGTTTGCCACCAAAGATAATCGCCTTCAACGTTTCCGCAAGAGTAGGGAACTGGCTCACCTTCTTCTCCATATCGTCAAACAGGGTATTATGCTCCTTCAGGAGATGGTTCACCGCCGCCAATACACCTTCCCTGTCCCAGGTAAGACCACCCTCATCCATGATTTGACAGATGCGGCTCACCAAGAATGGATAACCCGAAGTATAGTCATAAATCATCTGACCTACGAAATGTTCATCAAAACTAATATGATGGTCTTCCTTATATTCTGCCAGCATCCCTGCGATGCCATCGGCAGGTAGGCTCATGTTAGCATCAAAAGTCACAGCAATGTTCCAAGGCGAATTGTACTGATGCTGCTCTTCCGGACGGAGTTTCAATTTCAAGTTCTTGACATCATAGACGCCTGCGAGGATAACCGACTGGAAAGTAGGGCGTTCATCACGCTTAAGATACATGTTACGAAGAAGTCCCAAGAAATGAATGAACTCTATATGATTGCCCGCAGCATCCACTTCATCTATCAAAAGAACTATCTTATCTGTTTTTGACATTTTAGATACCGTTCTGTTAAAAGACAGACTATCCATCGTCTTGTCTTCACTCGAAACAGATAGCCTGAGGACTTCTTTAGAAGAATCGGACAAATTCTGAACCTCATCCCATTCCACACTATCATTCATCAGCAACAAGGATGCAAACATTAGGGTCTCATCACTCTTGAATGCACTATCCCCAAGCCCCTCGAAGCTCAAGGAGAACACAGCATACCCTTCTCCCTCAAGCTTTTTCTTGAGGAGAGCCAAAGTCGTGGTCTTGCCATACTGGCGGCCTCTGTTGATGCAAAAGAAATTGCCACGGCGCACCAATTTGGCAGCAGCCTCCACCTGACGGCTGATGTCAACCATATAGTGCATGGATGGGATGCACTTACCTGTCGTATTGAATACCTTCATATCGCTTGATGTTATTATTAAGCATATCTATTTCAGTGCAAAGATACAACTTTTATCCAAAAGTCAAGGCAAACACCGCTGCAATGGGATAGATTTTGTTACATACGGAGATAGCATCATGTGCAAAAATCCCCCAATGAGGGATAAAAATGCTTAAATTCATCCCTCATTGAGGGAACTTTTCGGAAGAATTCATCCCTCATTGAGGGATTATTTGTATCTTTGCCGCAGTTTTAAATGATATTCATCTAAAAGAGCAAGATATGATAGAAAATAAACTATATGAATATATGGCGGAGCTGCAGAAACGTACTCCGCTTGATTTCATCAGATATAAATATGATGAAATCAACTGGAAT
>ERZ1026903.265-NODE-265-length-26891-cov-30.089693_pt1 | contig 26891 bp, 11 predicted proteins | sample MGYA00380180_ERZ1026903 | MGnify/ENA primary metagenome ERZ1026903 (study PRJEB33269, sample SAMEA4719816) | human gut metagenome | biome: human-associated habitat; feature: organic feature; material: feces | place: Cameroon | collected 2013-10 ... | reverse complement strand
ACAAGCGGTTAAATGAACATAGGTGGTGAGGACATCATTCCACCTCTTTACAATTAGGGTACCATCCTTCAGGCGAGCGATGCATCTAACATCTCCCGTAAAATCCGTACCGGCAGCATCTCCCACCTTTTTATATATATGTATCTACTCATTCTCATAAGCTAGTATTTTTGTCTGCAAAGGTAGTAAAAAACGTATAAAATAACAAAATTATCCCTCTTTTTTTTATAATTTTACCACCTATACCAACAAAAATGATGATACTTTTGCATCACAATTCAAAAAAGTCTTAAACCAAAAGAACAACAAATATCATTATGAAGAAAGTATTTATATCTACGCTAGTCATGCTCACGAGCATGAACTTAATGGCACAAGATCTAGCCAAATATCCATGGCTAGACACATCAAAGTCTTTCGACCTTGTCCCGGCTTTCGTGCGTTAAAGAACGTTTTAGGGAAGAGAGGAAGCCGGAAATCGTGAGGGATGTGATGGATAAAAAGGTTTTTCTTTTTCACCATCAATTACCAATTGAAAGCTTTTAAACCATACCTGAAGTGATAGGTCTCGGCAATTAACGTAAAAAACATTAAAACCGGCAAGATTTTCAAGGAAAAACATGGCATTATCTTAGGAAATGTGTATTTTTGCACCATTAAAAAGCTAGGAAACGTGTAAAATACGGGGATACAAAACCTAAGAAACGTGTAAAATCTAGCACACCAAAGCTTAGGAAACGTGTAACCAAAAGAATATCAAGCTGTTATGAAACGAAAAATATATAGCCAATTATTAAAATGGAAATCAGACAACAATGGACAGAATGCATTGCTCATTGATGGCGCAAGACGTGTCGGTAAGAGCTATATCGTAGAGGAATTTGCCAAGAACGAGTACGAATCGTACATCTTGATAGACTTCAACAATACGATGCAGCAAGTATTAGACCTATTCAGGCACTACCTGTACGATCTCGACACTTTCTTTATGTACTTGCAACTCTACTTCAATATAAAGTTAACAGTCCGAAAGTCGCTGATTATCTTCGATGAAGTACAAGCTTTTCCTGAAGCGAGAGCTGCTATCAAGTATCTTGTAAAAGATGGACGATACGACTATATCGAGACAGGTTCACTTGTTTCCATCAACAAGAATGTCAAAAACATCATGATTCCATCCGAAGAAATCAGAATCAACATGTATCCAATGGATTTTGAAGAGTTTCTTTGGGCTATGGACGAAGAGGGTATCATGCAACTCATCCAAACCCAATTCGCCAAACTTAAGCCTCTTGGTCCCGACATGCACCGTAAGGCTATGACCTTATTCCGTCAATATATGATAGTAGGAGGCATGCCTAAGGCGGTAGATACCTATGTAAAGACTCGTGATTTTGCAAAAGTTGATGCAATAAAGCGTGCAATAATAAGCCTTTACAGAAACGACATTCAAAAATACGCAGAAGGCAACGAGGTAAGAGTGACGAGCATCTTTGATTTGATTCCAAGCCAACTTCAAAAACACGAGAAGAAATTCCGCCTGTCTGAAATAAAGGCTGGTGCCAGAATGCGTGAGTATGAAGATGCTTTCTTTTGGCTGAACGAAGCTATGGTTGCAAATATCTGTTATGGGGCAACAGAGCCAAGCATCGGGCTTAATCTCAAGTTGGAAAACTCGAGCTTGAAATGTTACATGGCTGATACTGGTTTGTTAATCAGTATGGCTTTCGATGAGAACCGAATCATGCAGGAATCACTTTACAAGAAACTGATGATGGACAAGTTGGAAGTAAACGAAGGGATGCTTGTAGAGAATGTCGTGGCCCAGATGTTGAGGGCAAAGGGGCATAAACTGTTTTTCTATTCCAACTATTCTCGTGAAGCAGAAGACAGAATGGAAATCGACTTTTTGATAGCCAAACCTTCGATTACGAGCAAGCACAACATCTCTCCTATAGAGGTTAAATCAACCAATCGTTACACCATTTCTTCTTTGGAAAAGTGCATTAAGAAGTATAAGAATTATCTATCGACCCCTTATGTCATTCACACCTCAGACTTAGCGGAAAAGGATGGAATAGTATATCTGCCACTCTATATGACATCCCTGTTATAAGCCAGAACTTAAAAGGGCGTGCAAGATGTTATCAATGCACGCCCTTTTCTTTTTCACCATCAATTATCAACAGAAAGCTTTTCAACCATACAGTTCTGCATGATTCTGATTATTCTTTATGATTATTTTCTACGATTCTCCCCTGGTTTTCTTATCTGCCACATACATGCCTAGCAGGATGCAGGTGGCGCCCACCAGGAAATAGGGGGTGATTTTCTCATCGAGCACCCACGAAGCAAATATCATGGTGGTGATGGGATTGAAGTACACCCAGTTGGTAGCCTTCACCGTTCCCAGTTTCGAGATGCACCAGTTCCAGGTAAGGAAACAGATCATGGAGGCTAGACAGCCCAGGAAGAGTAGGTTGCCGAAGACCTGCGGACGGCTGAAGACTTCTATCGGAGGGAACCCGGGGATGAAAAGATAATACGGCAGGATGGTCAGTACACCATAGAAGAACACCTTCCGGGTGATGAACGCCGCACCATAATGATTGCTCACCGACTTCATCAGCAGCGAATAAATGGCCCAGCACATGCAAGCCGTAAACGCCAGGGCATCGCCCACCGGAGAGAGATGGAGCACGAAACGGCCGTTCAAGACCACGATAATCATTCCCACAAAAGCCAGCAGCGAACCGAGCAGCTGCACGATGTGAATACGGGAAGAATCCTTATAGACCATGCGCACCAGCAGAGTGGCGAAGAGAGGACAGGAACATACTATCAGCGAAGTATTGGTAGTTGTGGTGAAGTTCATCGCCTCGTTCTCGCTGTAAAAATAGAGCGAGCCGCCCGTGATACCCAGCAATGCCATCTTAGCCTCATCCCGCCACGAATCGGCAAGGAAACGGCGGTGGTTGAAGCAGAGCATCAGCACGTAGGCGATGGAAAAGCGCAACGTGAAGATCTGGGCTGGCGAAAGCCCATTCAGCATCAGCACCTTGGTAGCTACAAAGGTGGTACCCCATATCGCCACTGTGAGGAAAGCGACGAGGTGATAGAATATATTGCTATTTCTTGTCATATGTCATATACTTTTTCTCTTAATTGCTTTTGTACTATACTATCATAACAAGTTGCAAAAGTAATCATTTTATAGGAAATTAAGCACAAGAATCAGTTTTTTTTTCATGAGAAACAAAATATATCATCATAAATTTGAAAATATATGCGATACAGAAAAAAAGAGTGCGCCATTTTCACATGACACACTCTTCTTTTTAATAATTTTATTTCACCTCATTGCATTTTTAAGTTTAAAATGCAAATATTTCATTCTACTTAACCACAAACTTCTTTCCGCAGATGATGTAAACTCCCTTCTTGAGTACCTTGTCAAGCTTGTCAACTTCTACGTTTCTCTTAACAAGAACACCATTGAGGTTATAAACATCCACTGCCTTTTCGTCTGCAAGGATGGTTCTAATAGCTGTTACAACAGAGAAGCTACCATAAATTTCTACATCATGTGCAGGCATGGTCTCTGGAATTTCGGTCCAACCATCGAAGGTGTAACCGGTCTTCTCTGGATCATTCTCTGGAGTAATCTCTGAACCATACTCTACATCATATTCTGCATAAACTTCGCCATCCAAGATATAAACTAGCTTATAAGAGTTAACTGACCACAATGCTGTGAAGCTCATATCCTCTGCAGGGATTGTCTCTGGAATGTCCATATCCCAACCGGCGAAGGTATAGCCTTCTCGAGTAGGATCAGCAGGAGTATCAAACTTAGTTCCATAATCCTGGGTAATCTCTACATTCTCTGTGCCATTGTCGGCATTGAAGGTAAGGGTGTATTGATTGATGGTCCACTGAGCCTTGAAGCTCATGCTTTCTGCTGGCATGGTCTCAGGAATCTCGTTATCCCAACCGGCGAAGGTGTAACCTGTCTTGGTTGGTGCAGCAGGAGTCTCAATCTTGGTACCGTAATCCTGGGTGATTGCAGCAACATCACTACCACCATCTGAATCGAAGGTAAGAGTATATTGGTTTGCAATCCACTTTGCAGTGAATCTCATATCCTCTGCAGGGATTGTCTCTGGAATGTCCATATCCCAACCGGCGAAGGTATAGCCTTCTCGAGTAGGATCAGCAGGGGTATCAAACTTAGTTCCATAATCCTGGGTAATCACCGTTGCCTCTGTACCATTGTCCGCATCGAAGGTAAGGGTATATTGATTGATAGTCCACTGAGCCTTGAAGCTCATATTCTCAGCAGGAACGGTCTCTGGGATTGCAGGAACCCAACCAGCGAAGGTGTAACCTGGCTTGGTTGGTGCAGTAGGTGTCTCAATCTTGGTACCGTAATCCTGGGTGATTGCGGCTACATCACTACCACCATCTGAATCGAAGGAGAAGGTGTATTGGTTGATGGTCCACAACGCCTTGAAGCTCTTGTTCTCAGCAGGGATGGTCTCAGGAACCTCACTATCCCAACCAGCGAAGGTGTAGCCCGTCTTGGTTGGAGCGGCAGGAGTTTCAAACTTAGTATTGAAATCCTGAGTAATCACCGTTGCCTCTGTACCATTGTCCGCATCGAAGGTAAGGGTATATTGATTGATGGTCCACTGAGCCTTGAAACTCATGTTCTCAGCAGGAACGGTCTCTGGGATTGCAGGTACCCAACCGGCGAAGGTGTAACCCGTCTTAGTTGGAGCAGTAGGTGTCTCAATCTTTGTACCGTAATCCTGGGTGATTGCGGCTACATCACTACCACCATCAGCATCGAAGGTGAAGGTGTATTGGTTGATAGTCCACAACGCCTTAAAGCTCTTGTTCTCAGCAGGGATGGTCTCAGGAACCTCACTATCCCAACCAGCGAAGGTATAGCCCGTCTTGGTTGGAGCGGCAGGAGAATCAAACTTAGTACCAAAGTCCTGAGTAATCACCGTTGCCTCTGTGCCATTGTCTGCATCAAAGGTAAGGGTGTATTGATTGATTGTCCACTGAGCCTTGAAGCTCATATTCTCAGCAGGAACGGTCTCTGGGATTGCAGGAACCCAACCAGCGAAGGTGTAACCCGTCTTGGTTGGAGCAGTAGGAGCAGTAATTGCAGAATTATAATCCTGCGTTATACCAGCCACCTCAGAACCGCCATCCGTATCAAAGGTGAACGTATATTTGTTGATGGCAAATGTACCATTAACCGTCACGTCACTCGTTGGCATGGTAGCAGGAATCTCACCCCATCCAGAGAAAGTATATCCCACCTTTGTAGGAAAAGCCTCTGGAGTAATCGTACTTCCAAACTTTACTGGAACCTTCTTATACTCCACTCCATCTACCATATAAATAAGGTTATACTCTTTGGCATCAAAAGTAGCCGTCAAAGCCAAATCCTTATCTACTACAAAGGTATATGGGTTCTCGGTAACATCATTCGACCACTTCACAAAGTGATAGCCTTCATTAGGAGTAGCAGTCAAAGTTGCCTTGGTTCCATTGCGATAGTTACCACCACCTGTTACTGTACCCATGGTTTCATTGGCAGATGTAGCAGTGATGTTGTAGTCCTGATAAATCGTTATTGGAACATTAATATCCCCTTGTCTAATCTCCTGCATATCATCTGGACAAAATGCTATATTTGAAATATTAATAACATAATCTCCAGGTTTCATATTCGGATCAACCTTTAACTTCATAGTTAAAATATCTCCATCATTTCCTTTGAATGCAGATTTGCCATCAGTTGGTTCGCCCATCATCTGAAGCGCTTTCGTGATTGTAACATCCAAATCTAATACATGTCTGGTCTTTTTACGACTAGTCAAGTCTGCATCAAATTCCAATTCATTATCTGCATTGGTTCTTTGATTCACGGAAATGCCATCCGGTAGAGTCAACCAAAGCTGGAAACCTAATATGTTCTTAACATTACTCATTGCAATATTAAAAGTAATGGTCTCACCAGCTTTTGCTTCCACCTTATTATTTACATAAAGATATGCATCCGCAGCATTGATTGATACACAAAATAATGCTGCAATAATAAGTAATAGAATTTTTTTCATACTCAATTCTCGTTATTAGCCACCAGCTGACGAATTAAGACAACATCAGTAACACTAACTATACCATCTCCATTAACGTCCGCAGCAAGTTTATTATATTGGTTATCGTCTTCGCCTGCCATAATCTTACGTGCAGCAACCACATCGGTAACACTAAATATGCCATCCTCATTCACATCACCCAAGGTATAAGATGGTTTTTCCAGCGTCACAGGACTACTTGGTTTTCCAATCATGCCTTGCGATGAAAAAGCAATGACTTGCGATGGTTTGATAACACTCGTTCTTCCGGTGCTTTTATCGTAAAGCTTGAATATCAGCTTTTCACCACTCGCCTGATTGCTCCTGACACGAAGATATACCCAGGTGTAAGAATCCTTGGTCTGCACATCACCCACTCCTCGACATTCATTGCCCACAAAGGCACCAATCTCGTAGTTGGAATAATCTGAAACCTCAGCTCCCTCATACACCACCTTGGCATAAACCGTCATGTCATACTTATAATCATAAGGATTCACACTCCATTGACTATCCTGCGCATGCAGGATAGTCATAGAGAATAGAACGCTGATTAAACAGCAAATTGTTCTTAGTTTATTCATTACTTGTTGTTTTAGAGTGTAAAACATCATTTAACAACACGCTTCTTCATCGTTGCCTTGCCATTCTTATCTACCGACTTGATGACATAAACACCAGGCTGCTGAGGAGTCGTTACACGCATACCGTTGATATGGTAAATACCCTCAACAGTGCCTGATTCGCCTACAACATGATTGATACCTGTGGTTGAGCCGAAATGAAGGGCATAAGGAGTCTTAACGGTGCCAAGCATATCTGCCTGGAAGGCTACAGTTTCCTTCAAATCATACAACTCATCGGTATTCATATCCACAGCCACAAATCGGATAGCCTCGTTAGCCTCGCCATATACAGAAAGGTAGAGAATGCCATTCTCAAACTTTCCTACACCACGGCACTCGTCGCCAGAAATGGCTGCCACGTAGTAAGAACCTCCAAATACGTCGCCGTACTCATCATGGATGCTTGCCACTACTGGCATCATGTTCGGATACTTGTGCTTGTTGACAGCCCAAGGAGCTGACTTCAATGACAAACGATGTCCATAGAGAGCCTTCACATTAGCTACAGTCGGTACTGCATTGAAGACGAACGACTTGTCGGATACTGACTTGTAGAGATAACCGATACCCGGCTCCAACATCTTCAGTTCTCCTGTCCAAGCACCCTCTGAATAGGTAGCAAAACCACCCGTCAGCGTCTCAATACAATCGCCTTCCTCAACATCCATCATAGAGAATGCATCCTCAAGCGACAGACTCAAGCTAAGCGGATAACCCAACCAGTTCCAGCCCTTATGCAGATAAACTGGAGCCGCAGTAGGATTATACTGTTCACCGGTGAACGACTTCGTAGCAGCTGTCTGAACATCCATCTTCATGGTTGTTGCAGCATCCACTACCTTCAGCTGGCCCGTCCAACCCAAGTTATCATCCTTCACAGCCTCCTCTGTCTGGGTCAGGATTCGTGATGCTACATCACTGAATTCTGTAATTGGCAAAGAAGTAGAGAGGTCATGGGCATTCCAGTTCCAACCCTTAACCAGGTCGAGCTTCACATCCGACTGACGGATCTGATAGGTAAACTCGCTGGTTTCACTCTCGGCAGCAGTTACACCCACAGCCATCGCCTTGATGGTGATACCATCGTTGATGATGATAGGACGCTCATACTTGATGCGGCTAGCCGATTCGCATGGACAAGTACCATCAGTAGTATAATAGATGGTAGCATCCTCGGTCTCGGTAGAGAGCGTGATGGTCTGACCGCGATATACAGCCGTACCACTTACGCGAGAAGCCACAGGAGCCTTCACCTCTGCGAGCAACGCAGGATCCACGACATTGACCATAGAAGTGGCCTTCATATCATTGTCAAGAAGTGTATAGTTCAATGCGGTAGCACCCAGCAACTCACCCTTGACCTTCACTACAGCCTGACCTTCAGCATCGAAGGTAACCTGAGCCAGATTGATAGAAGCAATCTGCTCTGAAGCAGAACAGATGGCAAGCTTCTTGCCGGCAGCAGCCTCAGCAGGAGTAGCAGCAATGGCAAACTGCAAAGAGTCGCCGTAAGCCACATTGAGTACAGAATCAACGAGGATTTCACGCACCTTCTTCTCCACATCGAGCTTCTGGCGGAAGTCTTCTGTCATGTTGATGCCAGCATAGCTGCTCACATTCTTGGAAACAATGACATAAGCCTCATCGTAGTAACCCAGCTTATCGGTGGCCAGCTTCATCTTAGAAGCATAGTGAACGGCACTGCCCTCAACGGCAGATTCCTCATCGAGCATAGAGATGACAGCGTCCTTAATGAGCGTCTCCTCATTGTTCTTCACTACCTTCAGATAAACATTCTCAGCATTGAGCGTTTCAAGATTCATGTACTTAGAGAATGTGATTTCCACACCATCCTCGTAAGCACGGGCACCAATCACGGCAGGCTGAGTGTTCTGAACCATACCGATGTTCACATCCATCTGTGGAGGAGGAACTGGCAGCCATTCAGACTGGGTAGGCGTATAACCTTCCTTCTCGAATCTTACCTGCCACAATCCCTGTGGAACATCCCACTGGTACATACCATTCTCATCTGTGAAGAGAGGGTTCTTCTGAGCATATTCCTCAGCATTCCAGAGAACGATGTTCTCATGAAGGTCGCCATACATATCTTCTACCACTTCCTTGTAGTAGCAGGTGGCGGTAACACCCTGCAGGCGGTTGGAAGATACTGCCTCATATACATAACCTGATGGGTCATGGATAGGGTTGACGATAGGATAAGGAGGTTCATCCTCATTTACAGGAGGCGGAACAACACCTGCACACTTGAAGGTTCTCAGGAATTCATCTACCTGCATCTTCAATCCGGTAACCTGTGCATCATATACCTTGCTCACAATCCAGTTGACACCTACCTTAACCAGAGATACTGCCACGGCAGACAGAGAAGCACCCTTTGTTGCAGGTACTGCTGCCATTGCCTGGGTTGCAGACTGGATGGAAGCGATGTCTGAAGCCAAGGTCACACTGTAATAAGTAACGGCCTTCAAAGCAAACTGCTTGATGGTTTCTCGCATCTTCTCGTCCTCCAAAGAGGTTGGGCACTCTGGGATAGAGTTGTACATCTTGATGTAATCGTCGATGTCGTCGAGCCAACCGGTATAGGTCTTGAAGATATTGAAGAGTGATGTGGATGCTTCGAGCAACTTACCTACCTTGGCACTAGCCAGGAAGTTGCGTGCGTTACCCAGACTGTTCACTCTGGAAACCAGATAAGAACGCATGCTTCTTACCTGAGTATAACGCTCACCATAAGCTGCGGTCCACTCGCCCTGTACCTTCACATTGTTGAGTGCGGTATATTCCTTCTCGTTGGCATCCCAGGTAGAGATGGTGGTCTGATATACCTTACCTACAGCCTCATAAAGGTCTTCCGTTACCTTGCAGAAAGCAGCGATAGCCTCCTTTGCCTTCACGATGTTCTTGGCCAAGCCTGCCTTGTAGGCATTCATCAAGACCTCAAACGAATCGTTGGTCTCCGGCTTCATCGCCTCAAGCACCTCAGGGTCAATCTGAGTCAGGTCGAGGGTCATCGCCAGGTTCAGGTCGAAATCAACAAAGCCAAAGAGTTTCTCAGAAGCCTTCAGATAGGAGTATTTGCCATTGGTCTTCTCCAGAGCCACATAGCCATCGCCAACCAGAGCGGCGGCGCTCAAGCCATCGGCAGAGGTGCATGTGAATCCGGTAAGATACTTGGCACTCTCCTTCAAATCCTTCATGTTCGTCTCCATCAGTCGGTCGAAGATGCCCATCAGTGGATTTTCCTGCAAGGCTGCATATTGCTGAGCCAACTTCGCAAAGTCTTCGTCGGTCATTGGTTGCAGGGTTGCATCCTGCTCTGGATTCATACCGATAATGGCTGCCAACTGCTGGTTCAGCAGGGCGATGCGTGTCCAGTCTGGATTCTCGCTTTCTTCCTGCTCCTTCAACTGAGCCAGCAAATCACTGATGGCCTTGCTGGAAGCAGCATAGGTCTGCTGGAGTTTCACGAAGCTGGAAATCACGTCGGTCACCTCATTGAAGTCGATGACTGGGTTGACCGCTGCCAATACATTCACCTTCAAGCCGAGAGGCAGATTGTTGGTTTCAAATCTCTTCACAGCCACCCATCTGTCTATTCGCTCATTGTAAGTAGCTGGCAGATCATACCATCTGTTTCCTTCAGTATAAACCTTGACCATCACCTTCTTCACCTTCTCAGGACTGTTGTTGCTGAGGTTGGCGGTGAAGGTGAAATTGGTAGAGTTATAGAACATATAAGAGTTCTCGCTCGCACGTTTCTTCTCCAAATCGAAGGTGAGAGAGATATTTCTTCTCAACCATCCATTGTAGAATGACATCTCTACGGTCTTTGCAACAATCTTATCCTTATTATATATACAAGGTTTGGTGTCTGTCTGTACTTCCAGACCCGCCTTGGTTACCACCTTGGCAAAGAGATCGAACTCCTGCAGGTTGTAAGGACTAGGAAGAGACGTCTCCATACTCCAATAGCCATTGGCAAGGGCACGGGTAGTACCCACTACCTCATTGTCGGCATAGAGCGTGATATCTGCTCCTCCGGCAGCCACACCAGAAACTACGATGTCTGGCGTATTGGTCTCGTCAGGAACATTGATAGAGAGGTCGCGAACGGTGTATCGGGCACTACCGATAGGCTGCTCCACCTTCTTATCCTTCAGATTGAAGGCAACCATTGCATTAGGGGCAAACTTGCCGCTAACGGTTGGGATGATACAGAAGCGAACGCGATCGGAAGCCACATTGTTTTCGAGAGGGATGGTAAGTGTGCGACCGTTCAACTCATAGAAGGCTACAGATGAGCCTACCATCACTGAATTATCCACAAAGGTGGTACCCTCTGGCAAATCAACGCTCAGGCTTACGTTCTTCACGTAATCTTTATAAACGCTCTTAAAGTCAACCTTGGCAGTGAGGGTGAGGTAGTTACCAGCCACAATGCTCACCTTGTTGACCGTGAACGAAGTATTGCTTCCCGTATAGTAGAACTTGCTCTCGTCAAAGTATGGCACCACGGTGTTCTTAATAGGAGTGATGATACCGCTCCTTACACTCACCTTGTTTGCCACATAATCTTCCACATTCTCCAAACCAGCCTGTTTAAACTGGGCAAGGTTAGAGATGGAGCCGAAGAACTCGCTCTCACCCATGGTAACAAGCGTATATTCTCCGTCCTTCAAATCCTTGATATCCAAGTAAGCTGAATTATAAGCGTACTTGTTGATGAGCTGACCGTCGGCATCATAGAGGATACCCAAGACGCTGCTGTTTCCGGTAGTTGTAAAGGTGGCACGGATTCCACCTAACTGAACCACAGGAACATTGACCGACATCTTGCCATCTGTACCAACTCTTCCACCAGTAGTGACATCCATGAACGATTCGTTCTTGCTCTTAGCCACGATGGTGAGAGAATCGTTGTCGTTCACCTCCTCCAGGAGGACGATGTTAGGATACTGCACATTAAACTGGGTGATAGCCTTGCGGGCTGTCTCATTATAGATGCTATAGCTTACGTTGGCATAGTCTGAATAGTAATCCACCACATTAGGCTGGGTGGTTTCAGCCACGCTGCCGGCATAGCTATAGTGGGTAGTGATGGTGACACCCGTAATAGGCTTCAACTTCACCTCTGCCAAAGTAGCCTCTGGCTGTGAGAGCAGATCGCTTGGCAAATCGCAGGTATAGCTTACATAGTCGGAATAAGCATAGGTCAGCACCGAAGGAGCTGCAAATACCTCTATGCTGTACTCACCCTTAGCATCCGTCTTGGCAGCGAACGACTTGGAATACTTTCCGTTCAAGGTCTGCGAAACGGTAACGGTTACACCGCCGATGGCCTGCAGGAGCTTGCGGTCGATGACCTTACCCTTCAGTTTCATCTTAGGCAACGCCGCCAAGTTCACCGTCAGGTCGTTATCGCCTTCTACTACATCATATACCACATCGGCTGGCCAGACATACTCCATACCCAAAGTCTGAGGCAGCGTGATGGCACACTTCACCTTGGTATCGGAAACCTGACCGGTGAGCGTTGGACTCTGTGCCAGGAATGTGCCCTCTTCATCATACCAGGAGAAGGTACACTGAGAAGTTACATCCACATTGCTGCCCGCCAGGATGCGAGGCTTGATGGTGCGCAACTGCTTCATCTGTGCCAGGTTGAAAGTAACGCTGGCATTATTGCCCTCCATGCTGATGGTATCGGTTTTCGCCAACACGGCACCAGAAAGGTTCTTCAATGTTGCCACATATCTTGTTTCCTTGACAAGGGTATTGAAGGTATAGTTAAGGCGGTCGGTGATGACATACTTATATTTCTGTCCCGACTTCACGTTAACCAGTTCGAGCATCATGTTTCTATATCTGCCATCCTTGCAGGCATCAGGCAGATTCACCTCCAGGCTGGCAACATTGCTGCGGATAGGCATGATAACGATGGTACCATCATCCACATAAGTCTTCCAACCATCGGCATTCTCGTAGAGTTCCACAACAGAAGCTGGCACATAAACCACCAATCCCTTATTGACTCCTGTGAATACATAATTATCCAATGTAGGAGGAACCATAGAGAAGCAGGTCAACTCCGTGAGAGCCGTAGCCTCATGGAAAGCCCTGTATTCTATCTGGGTAATGCCTTCCGGCAACAGCAGACGGCTCAAGCTCTTATTGCCATTATAGCAATAGCTTGGCACTCGGGTCAAGCCCGTGGTACGACTCAGGTCAACCACCGAACAGGTACTGTAGTTATTGGCGATGGAGAAATCGTTGCTGTTGATTTTTCCTGCCACAATAATCTTGGTGATGTTCGATGTGTTATGCTTCGTTACCTCGTAAATAGCCGAACTCAGATTTCCCGGATTAAAGTTATCTACGATAACCTCTCCCGTAAAGTTATCATACGCATTCGCACCCGGAGGTTGCGGATTAGAAGGATCATACTGATAGATGGCATACAACTGCGTGTTGCGTGCAGGCACCGTATAGTAGAAACTCTGGGCAGTAGAAACCAGATTGCCCTTTGCATCCTCCCAGCGTACAAACTTAAAGTGGGTATTGGTATAAGCATAGAGATGCACAGAAGCATTCTCCTCCTGGTTCACCTCGCTGGTGTTGAACGAGCCTGCACCGGCAGGCTTGCAAGCCAAACTTACCTTATAGGTAGGTGCTCCCTGCTCTGGGAAAGAAGGGAGAGAAGGATTTTCCGGCTGATACTTATATACTGCGGTGACTGTGGCATTACGCTTAGGCATCACGTAGTTGAGAGTAGAAGATGTTGACAGCTGGTTGCCCGCATCGTCCATCCAATACTGGAATACATGATGACTGTAGTTGTATGCATACAGATAGACCGTAGTACCCACCTTATATTTACCACCCGTCGAATTGAGGCTTCCTCCTACAGGAGAAGTAGCCGCCGTCAGCTGATAATAGACGGTAGTATCCTTCTCCGGGAAGTTAGGAAGCGGCGGGTTGTCAGGGTTATAGCCCTCTGTCTGCGCGAAGGCAGACAGGGAGCTCAACCACACCATGATGATAAATAAAAATCTATTCATAACTCACTCTCATTTTATTTCTTGATAATCTTCTTACCATTCTGGATGTAAACGCCCTTCTTAGCGGCATTCATCTTGATACCATCCAGACTGTAAACCTCCTGCTTCTCGCCGGTCTCGGTAATGATGCCGTTGATACCTGTGGTATCATCGCCACCTCCTATGCCACGAGTGATATGGAGTACGAATCGAGAGTCATCATCACCAGCCTCAGCTTCGAAAGAATAGCCCTTATCGGCTGTGATTTCTGTAGATATATTCATGAGTTTATCCTCGAGAATCACCTGTCCATCTACGGCATTTGCCAAAGCGATGGTATAGGTGCCCTTGGTTCCGCAATGTACACCGAGGTTTACGATGCCTGAACCAGTAGGGCGCTCGTTGATGGCATAGCGGCTTTCACCATTCCAAGAGTAAATCTGGGCAACGGCAGGCACGGTGCTGGCAAACTTAGCGGCATCCTTGTTCATCTCGTAGGTCATACTTGCTTCATCGTTGAGTACGACACGGGTGCGGTCGGATGTATTCTCGCCAGAAAGGGTCAAGTTGAATACAGAACGCTGAACGCCTTCCTTGCCTCTGGCTCTTGCCTGGGTAGTCTCGTCAATCAGTGTGCGGGCATACTGGTTAATCTGGCGACCATCCTTCAGGAAGGTAATGTCTTTCTGATCTACAGGGCGCTGCACAAACAGAGCCTCACCTGGAGAGAGGATGTAAGCATCATCGGCAGGATTATAAGCATAATAATTCTGCGCACTGCTATTCCATACCATGAAAGGCGCATCAAACTCCATGAAACGAGTGTCGTAGAAGCTTGGATATGGATTACCAATCAGGTTCCAGCTACGGTTGTGCTCGAACTCAGACAAGTTCTCTTCCAAAGACAACGTACGGTTGTCGGAAGCAAAGAGCAACTGGCGGTTCACGGTGGTAGTCAGCGGACTGATACGGAACTTCACCAGGTCATTATCTGGATTATAGCAATGCATGATATAGCCCTTGCCAGCCTCCAAAACATCATCAGCCTTGAGGTTCACCCAAACTGAATCATTCTTACCGGCGGCACGCATTGCACCCGAATGACCACGAACAACCCAAGAAGTATTCTCGCTTTCAGGAACGATATCGCTCACCTTGACATCGAATGGGAAAGTAACGAACTGCCACATTCCTCTATAATTATAAAGGTTAAGCGTTACATTCTCTGCTCGCATCTCACCTTTCACGATGAGAGAGGTGCCATTATATTGAGTCCTGGAATTATTGTACTGATAATTATAATTTCTGTTCACATCCAGGAAATACTTAGCGTATGGCGAGAAGATCATATCAAAGTCGTTGATGGCAAGCTTACTTCGACTACTAACGGTTAAGTTACCACGGTCATAGTTTGTATTACCATTCACATCTTGAACTTCATGTCCCGACCAGGTCATGGAGATGTTAGGACGGTATTCCTTGTTGTCATTGTCACCCAATGAGAAATAGAAGTCCTTGTTCACCTTGATGCTCTGAGGCAGATAGTTCGAAGCCTGGAAGGTATAGAACGAATTCCAACCATCAGCAAGCTGATACTCACCAACACTCCAGGAAGGCACATAGAGTGTTACTCCTGTCAAATCAACACCGCTCAAAGGGCAAGAACCATCCGTTGTTGGAGGAAGTACCGAACGAGTCTCTATAGTCTTTATATTGCCACATTCATTGAAAGCAAACCCCTTACAATATTCCAACGTACTTGGCAATACGATGTCAGTAAGACCAGTACATCCGCTAAAAGCATAAGAATTGATACTAACAAGACCTTCATTCAATGAAATCTGCTTCAAATTCTTACAACCAGAGAAAGTCGCATCACCTATCGTACGCAAAGTACTTGGACAAACGATAGAGTCTATAGACACACACTCAGAGAAAGCAGTACCCTCAATATTAACTAAACCTTCTCCGAAAGTAAGTTTCTTCAGGTTTTTATTGCGATAAAAAGCATTACTGCCTATATTCTCAACAGAGCCAGGAATGTTAACCTCACTCAAATCTGTCTCACGAAACGCCTCATATCCTATCGACGTTAAAGTTGATGGGAAATTAATTGACTGCAAATGATCACAGTAATAAAAAGCCTGATTGTCTATAAACTTTATACCCTCTGCTAATTCTACCTTTTGCAAATTGCTACATTTATAGAAACTATATGGAGAAATTCTTTCAACCTTACCTGGTATTTTAACACTTGACAAAGAGGCACAATAAGAGAATGCATTATAATCCAACGTTGTTAAACTTTCTGGAAGTTCTATTTCCTTAAGTCCTGTACCACTGAACGCATGATTGCCAATTGCCTCCAGCTTCTTTGGCAGAATTATCTTTTCAAGTCCCCATCTATCAGAAAAAGCAGAAGAAGGAATAGAAGTAACCGTCATTCCTGAAATATCCAACTCTACCAAGTTAGTCATACTCTTCAAGGTCTTCCAGTCATCACTATTCAGATTTCCACTTACAACGGTCAACTTGTTAACCTCCTGTAAATAAGTAGCTTTATCCAGAATAAAGTGACCCAGTTCACCCGCATCTACATGGTCGATAGATACAGAAGTACCTTCACCACCTACCAGAACACAATTGTTCCAAGGAGTAGCCAAGCGGTAAGCATGGAGACTTCCATCAGGAACATAAACCTTTCGCTTATCTGTGCCACTAAAGCTACCTACCATAGGAGGAACTACGGCATTCATCTTGAGGGTCTTCAAGTTGTTCGACTGATAGAAAATGTCTGTGCCCATTGTTGTCACATTCTCTGGAATCTCAAGATATTGCATACTTGGAAGATACGCAAAGGCATAATTACCTATATATCTGAGTGTCTTTGGCAAACTGATGTTTACAAGTTTCTCCTGACTATTATGATTTTTCAAATCGATACCAACCACTGCATAAGTCTTACCATCTTTTCTGACGGTAGAAGGTATCACCAGAGTGGTAATATCAGTACTCTGGTTAAATCCTGCGAACTTAGCTAAACCATTGGTATCATCCAAATAATAACGCAATTCATCTATGGTATAGACGTTATTGGTATCAAATACCCAATTTTCCATAGCAACCTGACTAGAATGCTGAACGGCGAGACTAGTTTCCAGGGCATCATAAGCACGCCAATAATCTGCGCTCTTCGATGTGTTTACATCAATGGCCTTACCCAATTTCACAGCCTCGGCGATATCGACGTATGCTCCATCAGTCAACACAGAGTCTGCTATCACCAAGTCTGACTGGATGATTGGATAAATCTCCAGAGCCTTGCCGATACTCAAACAAGCATTCTGCAACTGAGCCTGTGCAACACTGTCGTTTGGATTCGCATCTGCTGCCTTTTTCGCAGTCTCCAACTCCTGCTTCATACCAGGATAAGGAGTCAAGTCCTCCAAGAATGCTTCCACCATATCATTAATAGGTGAAACCATGATATTGCTGATAATACCACAATCATTATTGTGATTTTGGCTTCCATCCTTAGAATACTGAGCCGTCAAGGTGTAGTTGCCTGCCTTTTCCACCTTATAAGAAAAAGACTCAGACACCTGACCACTTACACGTACCAATTGATTGTCATTCAGCGAAATCGTAAGCCAATCGCAATTAGATTCACTGCTAACAGAATAATCAAAAGAAATGGTTGAACCCTCACGACAATAAAGCTGCCAGCTTTTCTTGCTCACAGAACTATTCTCATGATTGCTGGAAGTCCAACTGTTTACTATATGCAACTGATTAAAGCTAACGGTATCGCCCTGGGCTACAGTAGCAGTACTACCAGTAACATACGATCCTGTCACAGAAGTGATTTCCGGAGATAAAGGTACTGGAGAATTGCTTGCCAGAGAAGCTTGAGGCAAGAGCAAAATACCGAGCAAGGCCAAGTAGCCTACATGCTTTGCGCATGCAGCCAATGGACTGTTTGAAACTGAGCCCACCGGGGCTGAAAGTCGTCCGTGTAACGGAGAACCTTCTACTCTCGTAACGGAATGCATAGAAGTACTATGCTTAGTTGTAGATATTCCCATAATCGTTCCGGGTTAAGTTGTTATTAAAATATTTTAGTTCTTATTTATTCAACACTTTTAGAAAAGTCTTCCGCAAATATAAGAAAAAAATAGTTAAGTTGTTCTTTTTCAGCATAATAATTAAAGTTTATTAGCAGTTCGGCAAGAAAAAAACGATTCTATTCGCCCAAAATGCCATTTTCTTGATTTTTTCTATTACCTTTGCAACATGATTTTCAAGCAAGCAATATGAATACTTTCAAGCAAAATAATACAAATAACATGATACTGCATTCCATATCCCTTACCCACCTTCCATCAGGCATCGACATCCCCGAGCGCATGAACAATCCGCTCGATTATCAGCCTCATCCTCTTTGCATCGCCGTATGCAAGGAGCTGCAAACCTATCTATCTGAGCGTAAAGACTGGCGAGAGGAGATAGATAAAGGAAAAATGTTTGGCGTACTCATCGTTGAGAATGCCAAACCGGAACCTGGTGCCTCAGAAATAGGCTATCTTACAGCCTATAGCGGACAGATAGGCGGAAGAAGCGACTGGGATGACTTTGTGCCAGCCGTATTCGACTATCTGCAGCCCGACGGATATTTCAAGACCCATGAGGCTGAAATATCCGATATCAACCAGAGAATCAAGCAATTGGAGGGCAATGAGCATATAAAGGAAGCCAAGAGCCTCATCCAGCAACTTCAGGAAGGGCGGAAGCAGACCATCGCTGCCTATCAGGAAAAGATGAAGGAGGCGAAGGCAAAGCGTGATGCCCGGAGAAAGACAGGAAATCTTACCCCGGAGGAAGAGGCTGAGATGGTGAAGGAAAGCCAGTTTATGAAGGCTGAACTGCGCCGACTCAAGAAATCGCTTTCAGAAAAGACCACCCTGGAAACGGAATATGAAGTCTTTCAAGCGGATATTCTTCGCCTGAAGCAACTGCGCAAGACATTATCTGATGCCTTGCAGCAATGGTTGTTCTCGCAGTTCCGCATGCAGAATCATGAAGGTAAGATGAAGGACCTGCTGGAGATTTTCAGGGATGCAGCCCTCAGGGATTATCCGCAAGCCACCCTTGCAACGAGCAGAATAGCATCCCTGAAGATGGTGCCGCCAGCCGGAAGTGGCGAGTGCTGCGAACCGAAACTGCTGCAATATGCTTACCTGCATGGTTACAGGCCTTTGCAGATGGCGATGTTCTGGTGGGGCGAAAGTCCGAAGGAGGAGATTCGCCATCATCTGCAGTTCTATCCTGCCTGCAATGGCAAATGCAAGCCGATATTGCATTGGATGCTGCCGGATAGGGTATTTGATTCTAAAATTGCCGAAAAGCAGGCTTTGGAAACCTTATACGAAGACGACCAGTTGGCTGTCATCTACAAGCCTTCGGGATTGCTGTCTGTGCCGGGCAAGGATTCATCCCAGCCATCCGTCTATTCCATCATGCGGAAGAAATATCCAGCAGCAAGCAGTCCGCTGATAGTCCATCGTCTCGACATGGCGACGAGCGGTCTGATGATTATTGCCAAGACGGATTTCGCCTACCATCGTCTGCAGAAGGAGTTTCTTCACCATCGGGTTCAGAAGAAATACATCGCCATCATTGGATGCAAGGACCAGGAAGCCTGCGATAAAATCTGGGAAAAAGCAAAGAAAGAAGAGTTGAAAGAAGAAGGAAAATCTTCTATTGCCACAGAAAAGCAGAAGATTTCCCTTCCGTTGATGCCCGATTATCTGGATCGTCCCCGCCAGATTGTGAATCATGAACAGGGCAAGGAGGCGATTACGGAGTATGAGGTTCTGGATCGCATCGATGCCACCCATCTCCGTCTGGCGCTCTATCCCAAGACGGGCAGGACCCATCAGCTCCGTGTGCATTGTGCCCACCACGAAGGCTTGAATGCTCCCATCCTTGGCGACCCGCTCTATGGCAACGAGAAGGCAAGCCGCCTTCATCTCCATGCCGAGGAGATTACCTTCGAGCATCCTCTTACGGGGAAGGAAATCAACATCAAGCGAGAGGCTGATTTTATTTACCCTTAAGGCAAAAAATATTTTCCCTTAAGGGTAATAATATTTAGCCTTAAGGGAAAATTTTGTGCTATAAAAAGTCTATTATACAAAGTCTATTATACAAAGAACATGATAATAACCTGGGCGATGATGACTCGGATAAACATTCCCAGCGGATACACCGTGGCGTAACTGATGCTAGGGGTGTCGCCATCCAGCGTCTCGTTGGCATAGGTGAGTGCCATCGGATTCGCCATGCTTCCACAGAGGATTCCGCAGATGCTTCCGAAATCATACTTCTTGGTCTTCAGGATGATGAAGCCCACGATGATTACAGGAACCACCGTGATGAGGAAGCCGATGCCTACCCACATCAAACCCTCGGGACGAACCACCGTCTCGAAGAACTGTCCACCAGCCGACAAGCCCAAGCAGCCCAGATAGAGGGCAAGACCCAGTTCTCGCAGCATCAAACCCGCACTTCGCGTCATATAAGAGATAAACTGCACACGAGGACCGAGGGCACCAATGAGAATACCCATCACGATAGGACCACCGGCAATGCCCAGACGCACAGGCGCCGTCATGCCCGGAATATGAAGCGGAATGGTTCCCACGGCAAGACCGAGGATGATTCCCAGGAAGATGGCACCCAGATTAGGCTCGTTGAGCGTCTTCACGGCATTACCCAAAAACTGCTCCACATGGTCGATGCTCGTCGGGTCGCCCACCACGGTAAGGCGGTCGCCGTATTGCAGACGGAGGTCGTCGGTGGCAAGCAGTCGGATATCACCACGCAGCACTCGGCTCACGTTCACGCCATAGGTGTTGCGCATCTGGAGACTTCCCAGTCGCTTTCCGTTGAGTCCCGGACGGGTCATCACGATGATTCGGCTTTCCAGTTTGGCATCGATGGCATTCCAGTCTACCTTATCATTATTCCACTCCTTATCCACCTTCTTTCCGAAGAGAATCTGCATGGCAGCTGCCTCATCCTTGTTGGTAACCACGAGCACATTGTCGTTGGTATGGAGCACGGTATCAGCTTCCGGCACGATGACCTGTTCGCCTCTCCATACTCTTGAGATGATGAACTTGCGATGGGTCATCATCGAAATCTCGGCGATGGTATTGCCATTGAGTGCCGGGTTCACGATGATGTACTGTCCGATGGCTGTATGGTCATCCTCATCGGCACGTCGAATCTCCAGGTCTTCGGGCTTGACAAATAGCTTGCGCAGGAACATCATCGCCAGAATGACACCCACTACACCCAGCGGATAAGTGACAGCACAGCCCAAAGCAGCCCCGCCGCTAGGCAACCCTAGCTGCTGTAGCGCCTGCTGGGCAGCACCCAAAGCCGGCGTATTGGTGGTGGCACCACAGAGAATACCCACCATATCGGGCAGGCTCACCGGCAGCACCAGGCACAGAGCGAGCGAGAACACCGTTCCCACCGCAATGACCGCCAAGCTCCAGAGATTGAGCGAGATTCCTTCGTGGCGCATCGAACCGAAGAAGTTAGGACCCACATAAAGGCCTAGCACATACACAAACATGGTCAGTCCGAAACTTTCGGCAAACTCCAGCATGTTTGAATCGATGGTAAGTCCAAGATGACCAGCCACGATACCCACGAAGAAAACAAAGGCAATACCCAGGGATATACCTTTTACATGGAGCTTGCCGAGGGCAAGTCCCAAAGTACAAATCAAAGAAAGAATGACGATGCCTTGCACCGCCGAATGCACGTTGATTAAATTATCAAGCCACATAATGTTATTCTAATCTATTTCTAATCTCGATATAATGTTCATAAATGAATATCGGTTGCAAAGGTACATTAAAATAAGAATACCACAAAAGAAAAAGGTCTTTTTCTTCATTATATTTCCGCCAAAAGTAGAAATAAAGGAAAAAACCTAAAAAATACTCGAAGTTTTTTTGTAACTTTGCACCCGTTTTAAAATAGAAATGATGAAAGATATTTGTTGTATAGGACATGTAACCAAGGATAAGATTGTTACTCCCAACCGTACTGTGTATATGGCAGGCGGCACCTCTTTTTACTTCGCATACGCCATCAACCAGTTGCCTAAGGACGTGAGTTTCTCGCTCATCACGGCAATGGACCCTACAGAGACCGAACCTGTAGAGAAGATGCGCAAGGCTGGCATTGATGTCACCCTCAATCCATCCCGCAACACGGTGTTCTTCGAAAACATCTACGAGGAAGACCAGAACAAGCGCAAGCAGCGTGTGCTTGCCAAGGCAGATCCGTTCACCATCAAGCAGTTGGAGAAGGTGAAAGCCAAGGTTTATCACCTGGGCAGTTTGCTGAGCGACGATTTCTCGCCAGAGGTGGTGGAGTTTCTCTCCCGCAGCGGCAGGGTTTCCATCGATGTACAGGGCTATCTGCGCGAGGTGAGAGACGAGAAGGTTTATCCCATCGACTGGAAGGACAAGCTCGATGTTCTGAAGCACACCTATTATTTAAAGGTGAACGAAACGGAGATGGAGACCATCACGGGACTGAAGAATCCCCGGGAGGCAGCCAAGCTCATCCATTCGTGGGGCGTTACCGAGGTAATCATCACCCTGGGCAGCGAGGGCTCGCTGATTTATGTAGATGATACCTTCTATGAGATTCCTGCCTACCCTCCTCACGAGGTGGTAGATGCCACAGGATGCGGCGACACCTATTCTGCCGGTTATCTCTACAAGCGATTGCAGGGTGCCACCCCTACCGAAGCAGGCAAGTTTGCTGCAGCCATGTGCACCATCAAGCTGGAACATAACGGTCCGTTCAATCGCACTATAGAAGAAGTAGAGCGCATCATCCAATAAATCGCAGCCCCCAAATAAGGAATAAAATGCTTATTTGGGGGCTGTTTTGTCTTATTTTCCGCTTATTTGTACCGAATACAGGTTCTTCATGAAAGAAAAAACAGAAATGAACCATTATGAACTTGCGTAGTTTCCCGTTTTTCACTATCTTTGCAAGCAATAAAAATAATCAACTAACAATTTAAACTACGAACAAAATGAAAACAATGAAACAATTAGGCTTCCTTGCATGCAGTTTACTCACATTGGCAGCATGCTCATCAGGCAACAGCAGTGACCCTCTTCCATCAACTGGTCAGGAAAACCAGAAGTTGCCTATCAACATCAATACCTCTGTTGATACACGGGTCAGCGACAATTCCTTTGAGAAAGGAGACAACATCGGTCTGTTTGTAGTCAACTACAAAGCCGATGGTTCTGCCGGCACCCTCAAGGCTACAGGCAATCATGTGGATAACATGAAATATACCTACAACGGCACATGGACGCCAGCCTCTCCTACCTATTGGAAAGACAACACCACCCATGCCGACTTCTATCTGTATTATCCATACACCGGCTCTATAGGTGATGTGAATGCCATGCCTTGGAATGTGAATGCAGACCAGAGCACCAGTGCGAAATACAAGTCAGCCGATCTTCTGATAGGCAAGACCACCAATGTGGCTCCTACCGAAACAGCCGTGAAGATTGATGCGAAGCACGTGATGAGCCAGATGGTTGTTTCTCTGAAACCGGGCAACGGATTTACCGAAGAATCGCTGGGCAAAGCCAAAATCAGCGTCAAGATCAACCGCTTGAAGACCCAGGCTACAGCCAATCTCGTTACCGGCAAGTTAACTGCCAAAGGCAATGATGCCGACCTCACTCCGCTGAAAGAAGAAGGCTACAACTACAAGGCACTCATCATTCCACAGGCTGTAGGCGAAGGAAAACTCATCACCGTAAATGTGGATGGCAGAGACTACCAGTTGAAGAAAGCAGCCAACTTTACCGCTTTCGAAGCAGGAAAGAAACATAAGTTTACCGTAACCCTGAGCAAGACCAGCAATGGTGTGAATGTGAACATCACCAAGTGGGAAGACGACGGAATCGACTACGGAGGCACAGCAGAATAAAAAGATTCACTCTTAAACAAAGACGATATGAGAACAATTCATATTTCCAAGCACACCTTATTATATTATATGGTGGCTTTGGCAGCCATGCTCTTCACAGGCTGTAGCGATGATTTCTTCGGCAGCAGCGAACAGCATGACAGCAACCGCATCCAGCTATCGGGCGACATCGAGCAGGTTGCCGTGACCCGCGTCAACGACAACGGTTTCTGCAATGGCGACGTGATGGGTGTTTACATCGTAGATTACGATGGCAATACTCCTGGAACCCTGAAGGTTAGCGGCAACCGTGGCGACAATGTGCGCCACACCTTTGATGAGCCTAACTATAAATGGAGTTCTGCCTACGATCTTTTTTGGAAAGACAAGCATACTCATATTGATGTGTATGGCTACTATCCTTTTGCCAACCCTGAGAGCATCGAGGACTATCAGTTTGAGGTGCAGAAGGACCAAAGCACCACAACGGCAGAGGGCGAGATGGGTGGTTACGAAGCGAGCGATTTCCTCTGGGGAAAGGTGCCCGATGTGGCTCCTACCACCAGTGTCATCCGTTTGCCTCTGGCTCATCGCATGTCTAATGCCCGTGTTACCCTGATTCAGGGTTCCGGTTTTGCCGATGGCGAATGGGCGAATACCAAGAAGATTGTCTTGACAGCCAATGTGGCTCGCAAGGCAAGCATCAACCTTTCTACCGGCGAAATCAAGACAGCCGGAAGTGCAGAGAACACCATGACCATTCCATCTCGTGTCAACGACGAGTGGCGCACCATCGTGGTTCCTCAAACCGTGGCAGCCGGCACTACCCTCTTCAGCATCACCATCGGTGGTGTGCCTTATAAGTTCACTAAGAACGAGGCACTTACCTACGTGGCAGGCAAGATGATGAACTTCGGTATCAAGGTGGATAAGCAGGCAGGAAGCGGCACTTATAAGCTTACTTTGGTTAGCGAAAGCATCACTCCTTGGGAGAATGATTTGGTAAGCCATGATGCTACGGCGAAGGAGTATATTGTCATCAACTCTACTCCTGGAGGTTTGAAGAATGCCATTACTGCGGCTAATAAGGACTATACTCAGGTTCGAAATCTCAAGATTACAGGACAGATTAATGCAAAGGATTTCTACTTCATGAGAGATTCTATGCTCCGTTTGTCAGCATTGAATTTGAAAGAAGTTCGAATCAAAGGATGGGGAAAGAACGAAGAGAATGAAGAGAATATGGATGATCAAATTCCAAATAGTGCTTTCTATTTCATTCAGACTGTGGGAGGAAGTAATAGTCTCAATAGAATAGTTCTTCCTGACACTTTAAAATCTATTGGTTCAAATGCGTTCTACGGCTGCAAATATCTGTCAGGTTCTCTTATAATCCCTGAAGGTGTGACAGAAATTAAACGTGGAGCTTTCAACGGATGTATCGGTCTAAATGGAATCTTATCTCTCCCATCTACTCTAAAAAAATTAGGAAATAGAGGCGAAGATGACATGGGTGATGAAGGAACTGACTATTATGGAGGCGTATTTCAAAATTGTAGAAATCTTACAGGAAATTTAATTTTGCCAGATAATTTGGAATTAATTAGAGGATATTGCTTCTCTGGGTGTAGTGGATTATATGGTGAATTAAGATTACCTGCAAAACTTAAGAGAATGGGTAATTGTGCGTTTAGTTACTGTTCTGGATTCTCAGGCTCATTATCAATACCACAAGGTATTACAGCCCTACCATCTGAAGCATTTCATAACTGTGGTTTTAACGGAACATTAACTTTACATGATGGTATAACAAATATTGCAAACGATGCTTTTGCTGACTGTCATTTCAAAGGCGAATTACACTTGCCCAAAAGTCTAAAAGTCATTTCGGAAAACGTCTTCTGTAATAATGATTTTTCTGGAACCTTAACATTACCATCTACCCTTACCCATATCGGTAGCAATGCTTTTGCCAACAATTGGCGATTGATGGGAGTTCTTGATATTCCTAATGAAGTAGAAAGTATCGGTGAAAGTGCATTTTCAAACTGTAAAATGTTGGAAGGTATTATCTTCCCAGAATCTATGGAGACAATACGTCAAGGCGCATTCTCGGATTGTTTCGGGATTACATCTATACGATGCAAAGGAACGATGCCTGCCCATATTGAGAGCGGAGCTTTCGATGGTGTAGCAAAAGACAATTTCACTTTGGAAGTACCAGAGTCTGCCATCCAACAATACCAAGCTGCCAATGGTTGGAAAGACTTCAAGCGTATCGCCGCTCACCACGAATTGGTTTGCCGACCATCTGTAGCCTGCGCCTTGAGCACGGAGCATAAGCAGAAACTGGTGATTAACGCCGAAGGCGAATGGGAAGTAGCCAACAAGCCAGACTGGTGTGAGGTTTCTCCTGCCAGCGGCAACAAGAAGACAGAAGTTACCTTGACCATCAAGGGAATGGCCAAGAATGCTGATAGCCGTGATGGAAAGGTGGTGTTCCGACTGAAAAACAAAGACTACACCCACGAATGCAGCGTTACCCAGTATGGCTATGAATACGGCGAGGATGAATGGATTACCCTGCAGAAGGCTACCAAGGGCAACAATGGTGGAATCAATATCGTGCTGCTCGGCGACGGCTTTAACGCCAAGGATATTGCCAGCAGAGACTATCTGAAGGATATCAAGCAGGAAGTGGAGTATTTCTTCGGTATTGAGCCTTACAAGACTTACCGCGATTACTTCAACGTCTATACCGCCATTCCGCTTTCTACGGAATCGGGCGTGGGTACCGTGAATACCATCCGCTACAATCGATTCAACACCACCTTTACCGGTGGCGTAGGCTTGAAGGCTGATTACGACGAAGTATTCGATTATGCCCTGAACGCTCCAACCGTCAACAAGGGCAATCTGAATCAGACGCTGATTATCATCGTTCCAAATTCTACCGATTATGGTGGCATCTGCCAGATGTGGCCAGACGGATCGGCAATAGCCTTCTGTCCTAAGA
>ERZ1026903.263-NODE-263-length-26973-cov-4.834163_pt1 | contig 26973 bp, 21 predicted proteins | sample MGYA00380180_ERZ1026903 | MGnify/ENA primary metagenome ERZ1026903 (study PRJEB33269, sample SAMEA4719816) | human gut metagenome | biome: human-associated habitat; feature: organic feature; material: feces | place: Cameroon | collected 2013-10 ... | reverse complement strand
TTCTGTGAATCCCATAACAGTCGGTGTTCCGGATGTGATCGCTACCACTGCCGGATCTTTTTTCATCTTATCCAGAAGATAATTCAGGGAAATATCCGAATAGTCTTCTTCTGTCATCTCGTATAACGGTTCACCTGTCTCGATATGAAATGGTCCGTTATAATGCCATACTTCTTTGTTCTGCTCTGCCGGTGCATAACCTTTTCCCTTTAAGGTATTGATATGCACAACAACTGGTTTCCTGCTGTCTTTGACACTCTGGAATGCTTCGATCAAGTCTCCGACAGCATTTCCGTGATCCACGTAAATGTAATCCAGCCCCATAGCTTTGAACAGATTGCATTCAGCCTGTCCGTTTGTCTCGCGGAGTAATTTTAAGTTACCATATAATCCGCCGTGGTTTTCTGCGATGGACATATTATTGTCATTTACAACGATGATCAGATTACCATCTAACTCTACCGCATAGTCCAGTCCTTCCAGTGCTTCGCCGCCACTTAAAGAGCCGTCACCGATCACTGCGATCACATTGCCGTCTTCCCCTTTCAGATCTCTTGCTTTTGCAAGACCGCATGCAAGGCTGACAGATGTAGATGTATGACCTACTGTGAAATGATCGTGTGCACTTTCATTCGGGTTGCTGTATCCGGACACATCATCGTAATGCTCTTCACAGAGATATGCATCCTTTCTTCCTGTCAGCATCTTGTGTGGGTAAGTCTGATGTGATACGTCATATACGATCTTGTCTTTTGGTGACTCGAATACATAATGCAGTGCAATCGTTGCTTCCACCATACCGAAGTTTGGTCCGAAGTGTCCGCCGTGGATGCTGGCTCTCTTTAACAGCGCCTCTCTCATCTCACCCGCCATTACGGTCATCTCGTCTACGGTTAATTTCTTTACGTCTTCTGGTCCGTTAATCTTTTCTATATACATGAACTATTCTCCTCCCAGTTTAATACTCCTGTCTTTACTGCTTCTTCGTATTTGGAAATCTTGTGATTCAGCCGGTTGATTGCTGACTCTATCTGCGCTTTCTGCTCTTCCAACTTCTCTCTTTCTTCCGAAAGAAGCTGAAGTCTTGCTTCAAATGTCTCATCGCCCTGCTGATATAATTTTACATACTCGATCAATGCCTCCACGGGAAGTCCTGCTTTTCTCATACAGATCACAAGCTCCACCCATCCAAGGTCTGATTCCTGATAGTCTCTGATTCCGCCTGCCGTACGTGTTACTTCCGGTATCATGCCGATGCGTTCATAATAACGCAGGGTATCAGCGGAAATGTCATATGTTTCACTTACTTCTTTTATCGTCAATCCAGACACCACCTTTCCGTTCATTACTATAGCACTTGGAGTTCGCTCCAAGTCAAGATTTTTTCCAAAAATGTAAGAGTAAATTCCGGATTATACAATTCATCCTGTATTTTCTGATATCTGCAGAAGCTGCATAGCAATAACAAAAGCCGTCAGGGAATATAATTCTAATTCATACATTAACATTCCCTGACGGCTTTTCTATTTCTATTATTTCTTTTAAATTCTCTTCAAATCAGCTTCCGTCAACCTTACTTCTGGCTTCTCAGTCTCTCAACAAACCGACTGAGTCTTCCGATCGCTTCTTTCAGATCTTCCAGTGAGTACGCATACGATACACGCAAGAAACCTTCCCCGCTCTCACCAAACGCACTTCCCGGTACGACCGCAACCTTTTCCTCTTCCAGGAACCGCATTGCGAATTCTTCAGAAGTCATACCAAATTCTTTGATACTTGGGAAGATATAGAATGCACCAAACGGCTCGAAGCATTCTAACTTCATCTTTGCAAATTCATTGACCAGATATCTTCGTCTCTGGTTGTATGCATTTCTCATCTGCTGTACTTCATCTTCGCAGTGGCGTAAGCCCTCGATGGCTGCATACTGGCTGTTGGTCGGCGCACACATGATTGCAAACTGATGGATCTTCAGCATCTGTTCTATGATCACAGATGGTCCGCAGATATAGCCAAGTCTCCATCCTGTCATGGCAAATCCTTTGGAGAATCCGTTGATCACCAGTGTTCTTTCCTTCATTCCCGGAAGGGATGAAATGGACACATGCTCTGTCTTATATGTAAGTTCGGAGTAAATCTCATCCGAAAGTACATACAGATCATGTCTCTTCACAACTTCGGCGATCGGCTCCAGATCTTCTTTTGTCATGATCGATCCGGTCGGGTTATTTGGGAACGGCATTACCAGCATCTTTGTCTTTGGTGTGATCGCTGCTTCCAGTTCTTCTGCCGTCAGCTTGAATTCATTTTTCTGCTGAAGCGGAATCACAACCGGGTTACCGTCTGCCAGAATCGTACAAGGCACATAAGACACATAACTTGGCTGCGGAATCAGAACTTCATCTCCCGGATCCAGCATTGCACGCAGTGCCACATCGATTCCTTCACTTCCTCCGACCGTCACCATGATCTCATGATCCGGGTCATATTCTACATGGATCTTACGTTCCAGATATTTACTGATCTCAATCTTCAAATCCTTAAGACCTGCATTCGATGTATAGAAAGTCTTGCCCTGTTCCAGGGTGTAGATACCTTCCTCTCTGATTCTCCATGGTGTGTCAAAATCAGGTTCTCCTACACCAAGGGATATTGCGTCCGGCATCTCACTTACCAGGTCAAAGAATTTACGGATTCCAGATGGTTCGATGCCTGTGATTTTCTTAGATAATGGATTTCTCATCATGGTGTTATAAGCATCCTTTCTGGTTTTTTCTGTCCGAACATGATTGTTCCGTGGTCTTTATATTTCTTTAATACGAACTGTGTACTGGTTCCTGTGACATCTTCGATCGGTGATAATTTACTTGATACGAACTTTGACACTTCCTGTAATGTCTTACCTTCAATCAGCACCATCATGTCAAAATCACCGGAGATCAGATATACAGCCGATACTTCCGGATAATTACAGATCCGTTCTGCGGTCTTGTCAAATCCTGTGTCACGCTGTGGTGTTACTTTTACTTCGATCAGTGCATTGACGTACTCGGTTCCTGTCTTATCCCAGTCGATCAGTGTATGATACCCACAGATGATTTTTGCTCTTTCCATGGCTGAAATCTCATTTGCTACGGTTACTTCATCGGTTCCAAGAAGAACTGCCAGTTCTCCGAGGTCTACCCTGCTATGCTTCTCCAGATACAGGAGTATCTGCTTTCTTAATTCTTCCATCATTCATACCTCCGCTGTAAAGCTTCAAGATCTCATCCGGAGCCGGACGGTCGATATAACGCATCTCTTCTCCATTTCTTAAGATCTTATCGTTATTGTCTGTTGTATGTCCGATTACTGCTGCTGTAATCCCCTGATTGTTCAGCGCATCTGCCAGTACTTCCCCATTGTCAGTCACAGCCAGAAAACTTCCTGTAGATATCATCTGATATGGATTCAGCCGGAAATGTTCACATACCTCGACCGTTTCCTGTAAAATGCTGATCTTCTTCATATCAAGATCCAGTCCCTGATTAAGTTCCAGGGCAAGATTCCACAGTGCTGCCAAGATTCCGCCATCTGCGACCTGACGTACGACAAATGCGCCCCCGGCTTTTGCGGCTTCGATTTCTTTTGGAGCAAATATCTGCTGTCCGTATGACTTTATCTGCTTCATGAAAACCGGCGCAAAACGAGTCTTAAGTTCCTGTTCTTTTTCTTCTGTGATCCTGAGCATGCCATCCATTCCCGCATGACCCACGAACACGATGTCCCTGCAGGCTCGTGCGGTTTCCCGGTTCCAGGCTTCTTCCTTCGGTGCCTTTGCAATTCCCGTAACAGTCACTGCGATCACCTGAACTGCCGGATTGGCGGATGCCTGTACCGCAACAAGGTTTATGTTATATTTTTTACATGCTTTTTTCAGAAGTTTTTCGATCTTGTGGATTCTGGATTTGAACACATATTCCGGATAGGCAATCTGTACACTGACGCTTGCAGATGTTTCGTGCGTATCCTGCATATCCTCGTTCTTTATATCTGTGTCTGTTTCCTCGTCTTCTGTTATATCCGGGCAGACAGAAAACACTGTACCCTGCGCTGCCAGTGCATTTGCAGTCTGTGCAAGTGCGTGTACACCGATCTGCGGTGATAATCCGTAGACGGTAACTGTTTCACTTATAAGCTGTTCTGTCTGTGTCTCTAACTTCATGCTTGTTACGTTCCCCTTTTATCTTTTATTCTCTTCATTCCCAGCATTCCGTACATTCTTACTATGTCTGCACGATGGCAGCACACTTTTCTTTATATAAGATGCTTATAAAAGATACGGAATGATCATCGTTGCCACCATGGCAATGATAACAATAAGTACAACAATTGATACAATTCTTCTTGTTCTTTTATTGTTAAAATTCATCCTTCTACCTTCTTTAATTCTATTCCCGTTACCGATTATCAGTTTTTATGTAAACAGTAACGTATTTCTCTACATTTTATACTCTTTACAATATTTTTGCAAGAAACAATCCTCACATTTCGGACTCCTTGCACTGCAGATCGTACGTCCGAATGTAATGATATGAATATTCCAGAGAATCCAGTGATCCTCCGGCAGTTCCTTCATCAAATCCTGTTCGATCTTGTCCGGATCCTGATTCTTCGTAAGTCCGAGCCGATTGGATATGCGCTTTACATGTGTATCCACGACCACACTCGGCACGTGATAGATATTTCCGCGGATCACATTGGCTGTCTTTCTGCCTACTCCCGCCAGACTTAAAAGGTCTTCAAGTTCTGATGGGACTTCTCCGTTATATTTATCCCGGATGTCTTTCATACAGGCTATGATATTCTTCGCTTTATTATGATAGAATCCCGTTGGTTTGATATCCTGTTCTAATTCTTTCAGGTCTGCGTCCGCAAATGCTTCAACAGACGGGTACTTCCGGAACAGATCTTTTGTTACGATATTGACTCTTGCATCGGTACACTGCGCACTTAACATCGTAGCGATCAGAAGCTGCCACGGAGTTTCATAATTCAGATAACAGATAAATTCTGTTCCGTATTTTTCATCCAGAAGTTCCAGGATCTCTCCCGTTCTTTTTTTCATAATTCTATTTCCTTTTATATTGATACTTATTTTATTCTCACTTTATCAATTTCCACTTTACAGACCCTGGCTTCCTGATTCAGCGGGTTTCTGTTCTGATAATCGAACAGGATATAGGTATCTGCCAGTTTAAAATATTCCAAATGCGTCATTTTACGCATCTGATTTCTGTCGTATTTTCCATAATCCGGAAGGTACATATGTGTCTCTTCTTCTTTTTCATAAAATGCTCTCGCCACATTCTTTTCCACCAGATAATCCCCGGCGAATTCCGGACGGCTCTTCGCATTTTCACGAAGATAATAATCATATGTGAGCACTTCCCGGAACAGATCTTCTTTTTCTTTATGATGAAGCCGTATATAATTCAGCAGTATCTCATATCTGGCACTCCGCTTATGTTGAACGGCGTTATAACCATTGTCTTCGTAATAAGATGCAAGCCGGTCATACATGGTGAATGCAGAATCGTATTCCTTTTCCAGTTCTTCCATCGTATTCGTAAACTGACGGCTGTTATAGTAGACCTCCACCATCTCCTCAATCCCTTTCAGGCGCAGCACATCTTCATAGGAAATCCATTTTGTATACAGTACTTCATACGGTGGGTGCGCTTTATGGACAATGCCGTACTCTTCCTGATGCTCCTGCATAAAGGATCCCTTAAGCACTTTCAGGAATCCCAGCTGGAGCTGCTCCGGTTTTAATGCATAGACATCATCAAAGGAATGTGCGAAGCTTTCCACATCTTCGTACGGAAGGCCGGCGATCAGATCCAGATGTTCGTGCACATTTCCCTTATCCTGAATTCTTCTCACGATTTTAGATACTTTTTCAAAGTCCATAACTCTGTGGATCTCTTTGATCGTCTTCGGATTTGTTGACTGTACACCGATCTCAAGCTGTACCAGTCCCGGGCGCATCTGTTCCAGAAGTTCCAGTTCTTCTTCATTCAGAATATCCGCGGCAATCTCAAAGTGGAAGTTCGTAATGCCATTATCATGCTCCATGATATATTTCCAGATAGCAATGCTGTGGTCGTGTTTGCAGTTGAATGTACGGTCAACAAATTTCACCTGCGGTACTTTGTGGTCAAGGAAAAACTGCAGCTCCTTCTTCACCAGTTCTATATCCCTGAAACGCAGACGCTTGTCCACCGATGACAGACAATAGCTGCAGGAGAACGGGCATCCTCTGCTTGTCTCGTAGTAGATGATCTTGTGTTCAAAATCTTCCATATGATCGTAGACAAATGGGACTTCGCTCAGATCCATGATCGGACGCCACGGATTGTCGATAATTTTCTCTTTTTCTTCCCGGAAAGTGATTCCGTCCACACCTTTTAACTGGTTATCCACACTCTCCGATTTCTTCCAGGAATTATCCACATTTTTATCCTGATATCCACATACATTTTCTCTTTTTTCGAATTCATTTCGGTATATCCGGCAGATTTCTTTGAAAGTTTTCTCTCCTTCGCCTTTCATCACTCCTTTGACACATGGAAGCCGTCTTAATACTTCTTTTGCATCATAGGAAACCTCCGGCCCGCCAAGCCAGATTGGCATATCCGGACGCAGCTTTCCGATTTCCAGCACAATTTCTTCTATATAGTCCAAATTCCAGATATAACAGGAAAGGCAGAGAATATCCGGTTGTCTCTTATAGATGTCCATCAGGATATCGTCCTTTTGCTGGTTGATCGTATATTCTCCGATCTCCACCGCCGGATCCTTGGCATAGGCTTTCAGGCTGTAGACCGCCAGATTGGAATGTATATATTTTGCATTGACTGCTGCCAGTAATATCTTCATTATTCTTTCCTCCAGATCAGAATTTCTCCCTTCAGGCATACACCCGATCAGATAAATTCTCATATATCTAGGTATTATAAATTGGTATCGCCTTTTTTACAACATTTCCATTGACTTTTTGCCCGGAACACGTTAAAATGTTGAGCTGTGCAGCCGGGGTGTTAGCGGTACCTTGTACCTGCAATCCGCTATAGCAGGGGTGATATTGCGCAGAGGGCTTGTTTTTGCAGAGCTGCCCTTGGAAAGTGGCGTTGATGTTTGGGTCTTACGCGACGGGACTCCATGAACCGTGTCAGGTCAGGAATGAAGCAGCACTAAGTGGAACCTCTCGGGTGCCGTAAGGGTGCCTGGGCTGAGTTAACTACCAAGGTAACGTCTGTGAAGGCTCGTTCGAAGCGCAATGCACATAAATAATATAGTATTCATCTTATCCACTGTGATTTTTCGCATGTGGGTATTTTTTATATACAGAACCTGCCATGCCCGGTTTTCTATAAAAATAGAGACAGAAGAATTTCCAAAATTCCTCTGTCTCCGTTTTTTTATACTATGCCAAATATTAACGCCAGCAATATTACAATTGCATTTGTTACTGTCTGTACCGGAACTGCCTTCTTACAGAAGTGCTGTACATCTGTCTCTGTCAACGCACATCCAAGATAAGTTGATGAGTTCGTCGGTGTTGAACTCGTTGCCAGTGACAGGTTACATACAAACGGTGCAATGATCGTCACTGCCGGAATTCCAAATCCTGCCCCGATAGAGATGAACACCGGATACATTGCATTGAAGATCTGGAATGGAATAAAGTAAATGATGATCACACATAACAGCAGTAAGATGATATGTATATATTCCAGCATGAACTTCGGACAGATCTTAATCAGTCCGTCTGAGATAGCTCCTACCATTCCCGTATTATTGAATACTGCCTGATATACAGAGATTGCAAGCAGCATTACGATAATGTTCAGATACATCGGTCCGACTTTACCAAATATCTCACCGAAATTCTTTGGATAGTTGATCATTGCCGTTACGACCGTTGCTACCATAAATACCAGATACGGAGGCAGACTGAATACACTAAGACCGACCATGAATACAATGAATAAGATAAAATTAATCCAGAAAAGCTTTGGCCGTCTGTATGGATTCTCTTCTACTTCTTTTGTCTCTTCTTCTACATTTTCCACAACTACGCCAAATGTTCCCACACGTTTCTTATGCTTGATCCCGAAGTATACCCACTGCAGAATGATGGCCGGGATAAAACATAATGCCCATGGAACCGATGCCTTTGACAGTTCATTGGCAGATAATCCTGCAGAAGATGCCGTATATGCCATTCCAATCCCCCACGGAATGAAGCACATTGCAGACATTGCAGTCTGTGCTATGATAAATGCTGCCTCACGGTCAAAATCATATTTCTTATAAAGTGGTACCAGGATCGGGAATGTGATCAGGTACGCCGGTGTAAAGTTTCCTGTCAGGATTGCAAATGCTGCAATTACGGATGTCAGGATCATAATTACGATGACATTCATCTTATCGCCAAGCTTGTTCGTCACTGCTGATACGATAGTATCAAATACTCCTGCTTCTGTAAGCATCTGAAAATACAGAAATGCAAACAATAACATGAATCCCGCAGATTTCATGATCGAACTGAACTGCTCCAGTACAAAGTCACTTGTCTCCTGTAAGCTAAAGCCCAAAAGTAACGAGCAAATGATCGGTACAATAAATAATACAAAGTTAAATGGTACTTTCTTCGTGACAACCGTTGCCACAACGATCAATACCAGAATAATGGCCATTACAGTAGCATTCATAGTCTGTACCTCCTTAATTCATGTGTGCTTTCAGGAATTTTTCCACAATATCCATATTCTTCTCTGTCCAGAATGCCGGATCTCCGTGTTTTGCATTCTCTACCAGATAGAATTCTACTTCTTTGTCTTCTTCTCTTAATTTCTTATACAGGCGGATACTCTGCTCCGGTGCTACCAGATCATCGGCAAGTCCGTGCATCATCAGTACCGGTGGCATCTCTGTTTCTTTATTTACATAATTCATACAGGTAACTGCATTGGAAAGTTCCGGATATTCATATACATTCTTCTTACCGATCAGCATTCCTTCTGGACTGTCCGGTTCTCCCTGATTCAATGTAGTTGGGAAATCTTCTTTTATCTGTACGCATGTAACTCCGTAGAAATCTACGATTGCATTTACCTTGCAGGAATATTCTCCATATACATCTGTGTCCATCAGCTCCTGATCTGCCGTAACCCCCGCAATAAACGCTGTATTGCCGCCGCTTGAATCTCCCATTATAAAGACCTGAGACGGATCAATACGATATTCCTCTGCATGTTTTCTTAAGAAACGTACACCTGTCTTTGCATCTTCTACAGGAGCAGGAAATGTAGCAAGATCGCTTTCTCTGTATTGAAGAATCGCTGTCACAAATCCACGTCTTGCAAGATCTGCCATTGCTCCAAGCCGTTTATAGTTGTCCTGTTTTCTCCATGCCGATCCCTGAACATACAAAATTGCCGGATACGTCTTTGGTGCTTTGGCATTCGTCTCTGGTACGATCATCTGAAGCGTACGCTCAATCCCGTCTCTGTTTACATAGCATACATCATGCTTATATATACCATATCTCTCCGTTCCGTCTGCTGTGAGTTTCTGAACCTCTTCCATACCCTCAATCTGTGTCCGGAAATCTTCAAAACTCATATTTTTGATTTCTTCACTTGTCATTATCTGTTTCCTCCTGACCCGTTTTTCTATATTGTTAATTTTATAACTGGATACAGGTATCAGGTCAAGTGTACTCATATTAATACATTTTATAATTTTCAGTCTTTTTAATCATTTTCTATTAATTTTTTCTATTCTTTTCTTTGTAATTTCACCTCTTTAATGGCATTTCACCTCACTAAAGTGCAAAAACCTGAGATTAGCTCTCAGGTTTCAGTAATATATATATTTTCAAATAATTCCAGTCATTTCCTTCTTCATCATGTGTGATCTTAATCCTTACACAGTAAGCATCTCCCGGTATCTTTGCATCTTGTTGAAACTTCCGGTATATCTTTCGGATTTTCTTCTGCAGCACTCCTTCCGATGCATACGGTCCGGTAATTTTCAGATACAGGACAAATGCTCTTCCGCCTTTTATCCTGGTATATCCTTTTTGCCCGCTCCAGACATTTTCATTTTTTTCGATATCTTCTATATACTCTGCCCGTACTGCCTGTCCCCAGGAGAACTGGTTTTCCGTTCCATTCAGGCTTTCTCTGCTTATCTTAAGTACCGATTTGCTTTCCGGTGCATAATCCATGAAATTAATCCCATCCGATTCAAGTTGTGCATTTTTGCCATATTCCAGGTTATTCGTCTGAAATCTGATCCAGAAATCCGGCATTTCTTCTATATACCAGTTTCCCTGTTTCTTTTCTATCTCTTCCGTCTCTGCAAGATAATCCGTCACACGTTTTTTTAATTCCTGCAATTCTGACAGTGAAGCTTCTATTTCCTCTAATCTTTTTTTCAACAGATTATCTATCGCTTCTGAATCTGCTTCCTTTATCAGATTCCCGACCTCTTTCAATGCGAATCCAAGATTTTTATACTTCATACATTCGTAAATATCCGTGCATGCCCTTATATCGTAAGACCTGTAATTCGAATGTTCTCTTCTCGTAGAACTCAGAAGACCAATCTTCTCATAATATTTTATTGTATGTACAGACACACCTGTAAACTTTGCAAGCATTCCTACTGTCTTTTCATTCATATGATCACCTGTCTTTTATATTTCCCCGGTCTGTTCTTTTTCCAGCTGCTTTTTCTTCTTCCTTGCTTCTCTCAATTCTTTAAAAAATGATTTCATCATCTGACTGCATTCTTCTTCCATCACTCCTGTCGTCAATTCTACCTGATGATTAAATTCAGGCATATCCAGAAGATTTAAGATAGAGCCCGCACAGCCGGCTTTCGGATTCATACATCCGACTACTACCCGTGTCATCCGGGACTGTACGATCGCACCGGAACACATCTGGCATGGTTCCAGAGTTACATACATCGTACAATCCTCCAGTCTCCAGTCATTCATCTTCTTGCTTGCTTTTTTGATCGCGATCAGTTCTGCATGCGCCAGGGTATTATTATCAATTGTTCTGCGGTTATATCCTCTCCCAATGATCTTATCCTGATATACGATCACACATCCGATCGGCACCTCACCGATCGCATATGCTTTCTTTGCCTGTTTGATCGCTTCTTTCATATATTTTTCATCTGTGCTTTGCATATTCATTCTCCATCTATTTTCCTGTTTTCTATCTCTTCTGTGGTTCTACACAGTCATGTGATCCTCTTATATCCCTGCACCAGTATCCGAACTTCTCTCTGTCATTCTTCTCTTCATCCGTAAGCTTAAGATCCAACTCTTCTGCAGGAATGAATTCCGGAAATCCAAAGCTTTCTGCGGCTTTTTCTTCCTGCGGATGATACACTCCCGGTACTCCTAATTTTAACCGGTCATCACGGACTGTCAATATCAGATGGTGATAATTATAATACCCGTGGATCAGAAAACTATTATTTGCATGTCTCCATTCACACCTCGGAAGACACGCCATATCTTTACGCTGGATCTTGCGGACTTTACCCCCCAGGCAGGCCTCTTTTTCCAAATCATCTTCAAGTTTCCCACTCTCTGATTCTTCATCCTGCAAGGTTTCCTTCTTACATTCCGGTTCTTCGTCCTGCGCTAATCCCTTCTTACATTCAGTTTCTTCGTCCTGCGCTAATCCCTTCTTACATTCCGGTTCTTCGTCCTGCGCTAATCCCTTCTTATATTCAGTTTCTTCACCCTGCACGGAATCTTCTTCCATCTTCCACATTTCCATCCTGCAGACGTTTACTACATCGTCATTCCAGACTGCCGCATACCAGTGTCCATTTACGTCCTTTAATATAATTCCGTTGACAAGATCATAATTTTCTTTCTTACCGACATCCTCCGGTGTATAGCATAGCTGCCAGTTCACCGCCGGGCCGGGAACCTCTGTCACTCCCTGCGGGATTCCAATACATTTATCTTCTGTATTCCAGAACAGATACACCCTAAGTCCCTGCGCATTTTCTTCCATCCGGAATCCTTTTCCGTGCACATGGATCACGCACTGCTCCACATCCTGTTCTACTTTTACGAAGCCTACATTCCGCACCTTTTTCTCTTGTTCGTATTCATACAGATATCGAATAAACCGTCTCAAAATATCCTCTCCTGTTTCCGGCTATTTATCACAATCTATTCTGAAATATTTTCTTTTATGCCATAATCGCATTCAATTCCTGATACAGCCTCTTCGCATAGCTGTCTGTCATACCACAGATATAATCCGTAACCAGCAGAAGTCTCAGATAAAGACGATAAACCTCTGATTTTTCTTCTGCATGATAACGATATGCTTTTTTATAATTATTGGAAATAAATGAAATCAGTCTTTCTTCTATTGAGTTCAGTTTCTGCGTTGGATCATCATATTTTATTGCTGCACCGACAAACCGGTCCATCAGATTATCCAGCATCACCGCCTCTTTCACTTCCATACGATAGATCGTCTCTGTTTTAAATACACATTTGCACGCTATCTCTCCAAGCAGTTTTACCAATCCTTCAGCCAAAGTACCTGCAAACAGATCTTTTTTATACGTGCCTTCCATAATCTCTTCATAATGAGAAGTAAATCCGGAAGTTGCGCAGCCAATCAAAAATCCCTGTGCTTTTACGATCCAGTTCTTCACTGCATAATCACCGGGATCATCTACCCCGTTCTTCTTTGCACGTTCATATAATTCTACAAGTTTATCTGCCGGGCAGAACCAGTTTTTCTCCTTTGAATCTGCACATTTCTTTTCCCTGTTCTGTAGTTTTCTGAGTTCGTCTCTGAGACTATGATATGTAAGAAATCCTTTTACAAATGCATCTTCAATATCTGCGGTCTTATATGCAATATCATCTGCTGCCTCAAGGATAAAGGTAAGTGGATGTCTGTGATTTCCCGCACCCGTCTCTGTTACAATATCCTCGAACAATTCCCGGTCCGCATAATAATACCCCATCTTCTTCTCTCTGATATCCCCTGATTCCGGATGGATCTCTGTAGATGCTACCGGATATTTTATAATTGTATTCAAAAGCGCATACGTCAGATTCATTCCATTTTCATCTACCAGAAAGTGTAATTTGCTGACCAGCCTAAGTGCCTGTGCATTTCCTTCAAAATGATAAAAATCCTCCCTCATCTGAGGTTCTAGCAACTCCTCAAGTGACGTTCCATGATATGTCAGAAGCGGAAGATTTCTTTCAAACCATTCCCTGATCGCCGCTTCTCCATAATGACCAAACGGTGGATTGCCGATATCATGAATCAGTCCTGCACACTGAAGAATATTGCAGATATCTTCTTTCATCTGTACAGTGAAACTGGAATCTTTCTTGTGTACCAATATGCTTTCTCCTATATTCTGACCCAGAGATTTTGCCAGCGAAGAGACTTCCATGGAATGGGTCAGTCTCGTACGGATAAAATCACTTTTATCCAGTGGAAATACCTGTGTCTTATCCTGAAGTCTCCTAAATGACGCACTGCCGATGATTCTGTGATAATCTTTTTCGAATTCACTTCTAAGGTCTGCATCACCATATTTTTGACTCTTGTAGCTGTTCTGTCTTTGACGTTTTGTTGATAAAAGCCTTGTCCATTCCATTTTCGTGCTCCTCCTTCATATTTTAATCTACAAAATTTGCCACCGGAAGTTCCTGTAGGCGGCAGCTTCTCTTGCATCCCCTTGTACAAAAAGTGTCCAGCCGGAGATCCGGCTGAACACCTTATTCATAACATTTTCTTTCTATGTTCATTCAACACTAATCCAGATAGATCGGCGGCTCATAATCTTTTCCGAGAAGTGCCTTTTTACGTTCCTGATATCCAAGGAATGCCCACTCCGTCATATCTGTCCACTGATGTTTTCCTCTGTCATATACCTGTACATAGCCGATTCTCTTCGGATGCATTCTTACGCTGTTTGATTCATATTCATGTCCTGTGTAAGGATTAAGTTCACCTTTACTGAGATCCTCTTCATCAGATGTGAATAAGTCTTCTTCATTTTCCTGCGCATACCGGCTCTGATATCCGTTATCCTCATAACCGGAGGTCTCATCAGCTGCTGCATATGTTTCCTCCTGTTCCGGTTCCTCCGGCATGAATTCTTCTGCAAGTTTCTCTGACTCACCGTCTCCCGAATAATCAAACTCATGATACTGGATTTCCGGCTTTTCTTCTTTTGCCGGTTCTTCATGCGCTGATTCTTCTTCATGCTTTTTACGTATTCCGAAGAGCGCTCTCCATCCATGCGCTTTCTTCTCCGGTTCAACTTTCTTCGGCTCCGGTTTTTCCGGTTCCTCTGGCTCTTCTACTTCCGGTTCTGACTCATGAGCTGACTCCTCTGTATATTTCGGTTCCGACTCATAAGCCGGCTCCTCTGTATATTCCAGCTCACTTTCATAGGCTGATTCTTCTGCATATTCCGGCTCTGCTTCATACACTGGTTCTTCTGCATACTCTGGCTCTGCTTCATACACTGGTTCTTCTGCATACTCTGGCTCTGCTTCATACGCCGATTCTTCTGCGTATTCTGGCTCTGCTTCATACACCGGTTCTTCTGCGTATTCTGGCTCTGCTTCATACACCGGTTCTTCTGCATATTCTGGCTCTGCTTCATACACTGGTTCTTCTGCGTATTCCGGTTCTGACTCATACACCGGTTCTTCTTCATATACAGGTTCCTCAGCATGCTCCTCTACACCCGCTGCCGGTTCTTCTTCACTTCCGGCCACCGGCTCGTCTGCTTCCGGTGTCGCAGCTTCCAAACTTCCATTTTCTTCCACCGGCTCCTGTATCTCTTCTTCCTGCTCTTTTACTTCTGTGGCAGGTTCTGCTGTCGCTTCTTTCTCTCTTACAAAATCAAATATTGTTTCCTGAACATATTCCGGATCTGGCTCTACAGCCTTTTTAGACTTCTTCTTTTTCTTCTTTTCTATTGCATCTAATTCTTTATGAATATCTACAAGCTCACCTATCGTAATGTCTCTTTCTTCTGCTTTGGAAGGTGTTTTCTTCTTTTCAGGCTCTGTAATTTTCTGGGCCTTTGAAGGCTTCTCTTCATGCTCCTCATGTTCTTCTAATATATCCAGATAAAACGGACACTCAAGAATCTTTGCGATCATTCGCATATCCTGCTCCTGGAAATTATCTCTGCCAAGACGCTGGGTCAGATTCTGGCGCGACATCTTCTTTCCTGTCTGTTTTTCTATCTTCTCTGCAAGTTCTTTGATCGTCATCCCTTTACGGCTCAGAATGATCTTGACCTGTTCTCCAAACGTTAATTCCAACATTCTTTTCCTCCTTATTATTCTTACTCTCCCATACTCTCCTCGTGTGCTTTTTTATGGTTTTGTAAACATTTTTCTATCTTGATAAATCTTTATTTTTCCCTTTTATATTCTAACAAATCACAGAAAACACGTCAACTCTGCTTACGTTACATTTCCCCGAAAATAAAGGCTAAAAATGAAGTTTTTCATTCAGTTTTTTAACGGTCTTTTCATCCATTTTGACTATTTTTCTATCATAAGAAATGATTCCATTTACCTCTTCTTCTATATCCGATAATTGTGTGTAAACAGTTGCACTTAATCCACGGCTGATATTCGGAATAATGAGCTTTTTTATCAATTTCTCATAGCCCGCCGTAAGTTCTCTTTTTCTCTTGAACTTTTTATAACCGTAGACCTTTTTCTCGTACATACTATGCTTCGGGATCTGCAGCGAATACCCGCCAAACTCAGTAAGTGCCGTTACCCTCTTTTCCGGTGTTACATACAAAGGGAAGAAATAATCATGGATGCTTCGTATATCCCCGCACCCCTGATCAAACCAGCCACTCGCAGAATCTGTCAGCCTGTAAGGATCTTCTGCCCTTACTATATCTGTCATCTTCTTCGTCTGAAACTGTCCCCATCCTTCATTAAAAATAACCCATGTAACAATGGATGGATGATTATAAAGCAATCGAACCGTCTCCTTCATCTCTTTTTCAAACTGTCTCTGCCCGGCCGGATCCTGACGTCCCATCAGATGAATCCTGGTATCTTTTGCCCGGATATGCATTCCCTCCATGGCTGTCGCCATATACGTTACATACCAGCTCTTATAATCCCGTCCTCCGTTCACCATATCCTGCCAGACCAGCATACCGATACGGTCGCAGTGATAATACCATCTCTGCGGTTCTATCTTAATATGCTTGCGGATCATATTGAACCCCAGGTCCTTCATCTTCTGGATATCATAGATCATCGCTTCATCACACGGCGGTGTGTATAGACCATCCGGCCAATATCCCTGATCCAGTACTCCCTTTTCAAAATACGGCTCATTGTTCAAAAATATCCTCGGTATTCCCTCTTTGTCATTTTTAACTTCTACCTTACGCATGGCAAAGTAACTTTCTACCGAATCCTCTCCCATCCTCACATGAAGATCATACAGAAATGGATCTTCCGGACTCCAGCTTCTCATATGTGGGATCATGATCACACACGGCTTTCCCGTCTTTCCGGATGCTTTCACCGGCCACATCTTTCTTGCCGTTATCGTAACTTCGTAATCAATATCTTTTATGCCATGTTCTTCTTCCATCTGGATCATTATAGAAGACTGGTCATAAAGAGGTGTGATCTTAAGATGTCCGATATAACACTCTGGAACTTTTTCAATCCATACGGTCTGCCAGATTCCACTCTGTGCCGTATAGAACATCCCACCGTTTTTAAGTTTCTGTTTTCCCCTGCTATAATAACAAGTCTCCGAATAATCTCTTACTTTTACGGTCAACAGATTCTTTTCTTCTTTTAATGCTTCCGTAATATCATATGAAAATGGAAGATAGCCTCCCACATGCTTTCCCTGTTTCTTTCCATTTATATATACGACCGCACACTGATCTACCGCTCCAAAATGAAGGATCCATCTGCTTCCCTTCTCCGGCTTTACTTCATCCGGAAGCCTTCTCTTATACCATAGATATTCTTCTGGTTTTAACTGTCTGTTTACCCCCGACAATACAGCTTCCGGCGAAAACGGAACCAGGATATCCCCATCCATTTTCTTTGGAAATCCTTTTGTTTCTCTTATTGCATATTTCCATATTCCGTTCAGATTTACATAGCTTTTTCTGCGCATGAGCGGTCTTGGGTACTCCCCTAGTACATTCTTTTCATTTATATTGTCTGCCCATTTTGTCATTAACTGTTTCATGTTCATACACCCCTTTATTAAGCAAGTCTGACTTCGTGTAATCTCCCCTCGATCTCATTATCTGTCGTAATTACCGCGACCCTTGCGTCCCCCTGCTCCGGTTCGTACTCCCTGCACAGATATTTCTCCGGATATTCCTCAGGCTGCTTTTTCAGATATGGTATACCGTCCTGTCCCCAGGCAAATTCATATGTGCGCATGTCCAGGCCCATTCCTCTTCTGGTTGCTTTCATAAAGCTTTCTTTTAATACCCAGAAGCGGTAAAACCACTCCGCCTGTTCTTTTTCATCCTTCCCATTGCGGATGATCTCACATTCTTCCCGGCAAAAATACCGTTCTGCCACCGACATCCGCAGCTTTCCCTTCATCTCCACATCACAGCCTGTCTGAACATCTTCACGGTCACTACAGGCACACAATACATATTTTCCCGAATGTGACAGATTGAAAACTGCCGATTCCGGAAGTCTCAGAGCCTTCTTCATCTTTTCCCACAATATCCAGGCACCGACACTCCTTGCTTTGTCATCCACATTTTTAAGTTTATCCGCTTTATCTTTTCTCCACTCAGGCACTTTATCATAATATGCCTGATACGTCTCTTCTATTAGTAATGGTGTAATATCTGCTGCCCAAACACTTACCATTTTCCCACTCCTTTTTTACTATACAATTTTAGTCTAACACACTTTTTTAAAAATGAAAGAATTTATCGAATAAAAGTGTTGACAATCAAATCCCATTGCGTTAATATATCATTAGTTTCACGCTTTAAGTAATTAAAGTTTTGCAGTGCGAATATTTTACAGTGCGAATATACTAGACTCACACGGGGAAAAAAATATCACACAGGCACAATTATCATACATGTTGGAGGATATTTATTATGATTATCGTATTAAAACCACGCACTACAAAAGATGATGTTTCTCGTGTCGAGAACATGGTCAAAAAGAGAGGGCTTAACACACACGTTGTACAGGGCGAAGAGATGACAGTTATCGGTTGTATCGGTGACACAGCCAAAGTCGATTCCAAATTATTCGAAATTGATTCTGCAGTCGATAAAGTTATGCATGTACAGGAGCCATACAAATTAGCCAACCGTGCATTCCATCCGGAAGATTCCATCATCGATGTATCCGGTGTAAAAGTTGGCGGCGACAACCTGACAATGATCGCCGGTCCTTGTTCCGTAGAATCTTACGAACAGGTACTTGAAATCGCCCAGGCTGCAAAAGCTTCCGGAGCCAACTTACTCCGCGGAGGTGCATTCAAGCCAAGAACAAGTCCTTATTCATTCCAGGGACTCGGACTGGAAGGACTCGACATCTTAACAGCTGTAAAAGAAGCAACAGGACTTCCGATCGTAACCGAACTGATGTCAGACAAATACCTCGATATCTTTAACGAGAAAGTAGATCTTATCCAGATCGGTGCACGTAACATGCAGAACTTCGATCTGTTAAAAGAATTAGGACAACTTGACCGTCCAATCCTTTTAAAGAGAGGTCTGAACGCAACTTACGAAGAATGGATCATGTCAGCAGAATACATCATGGCATCCGGTAATGAAAATGTCATCCTCTGCGAACGCGGAATCCGTACTTTCGAAAGCTATACAAGAAATACTCTGGATCTTCAGAGTATCCCGGTACTTCGTAAACTGACACATCTTCCGATCATCGTTGACCCAAGTCATGCGGGCGGCAAATGGTGGTTAGTAGATTCTATGGCAATGGCCGCTGTAGCAGCAGGAGCCGACGGACTGATGATAGAAGTACACAATGATCCGGAATCCGCACTCTGCGACGGAGCTCAGTCATTAAAACCTAAGAAATACGACGAATTGATCAAAAAGGTTTCACAGATTGCAGGTGTTGTCGGCAAGACGATCTAATGCAGATAACCTGCCACTGGCAGTTCCTTACGAACGCATGGCGGTTCAGACAAAAACCTTACAGGAGTATATATTATGAAACTTACAGTTAATCTGGGAAAAGACAGTTATCCTATCTATATTGAAAATAACATATTATCCCAGGCCGGAGATTACATCCGAAAGATCTACCACGGAAAACGCATTATGATCATTTCCGATGACAATGTATTTCCGTTATATGGTGACCGGCTGATCCATACATTGGACTCCACTTACGAATGTCACCATCTGGTACTTCCTCACGGTGAATCAACCAAGGATTTCCAGACACTTCCGACTGTCTACAAGGCAATGCTGGAGGCAAAGATTTCCCGTAGTGATCTGGTCATCGCTCTTGGCGGCGGTGTCATCGGTGATCTTGCAGGATTTGCCGCTTCCAGTTATCTAAGAGGTGTAAGACTGGTACAGATCCCAACTTCACTGTTGGCGCAGGTTGATTCTTCTGTCGGTGGAAAAGTCGCAGTAGACCTTCCGGAAGGCAAGAATCTGGTCGGCGCATTCTATCAGCCTTCACTGGTGCTGATCGATCCACTGGTACTTAACACGCTGAAGGAACGATTTATCAACGATGGTATGGGAGAGGTTATCAAATACGGCTGCATCAAAGATGCGGATTTATTTAGTACCTTGGAATCACACAGTTCTTTTGAAGATTTAAAAGAAGAACTGCCTGCCATCATCACACGCTGTGTAGATATCAAACGAATGGTTGTAGAAAATGATCAGTTTGACACAGGTGAGCGTATGTTACTGAATTTCGGACATACACTGGCTCACACCATTGAACAACATTTCCATTATCAGCGGGAAAGTCATGGCGAAGCCGTTGCCATCGGCATGTATCAGATCACCAGGATTGCCGAAGAAAAAGGATTAACACCAAAAGGAACTGCAGAACGTATCCAGAAGGTTTTAAAGACCTACGGACTTCCGTTTGAATGCGGTCTCACTCTTGGGACATTAACCGAAGCGATTGCCTTAGATAAGAAGAATCTGAACGGTAATCTCAACGTCATACTACTTCATGAAATCGGTGACAGCTACATCGAAGCTACAGACATTCAGTTCTTTGCTGAAACAGCAAGGCTTGTATAAATAACAACAATTCTACGGACCGGCCTTATATGGCACTTCGTAATCAGAAAATAATGAATGTAATTTTGGAGGATATATATCATGGGTAAATTAGAAGGAAAAATCGCAATTGTAACAGGATCAGGAAAAGGCATCGGACGTGACGCAGCACTTGCTATCGCTGCTGAAGGTGCCACTGTCGTAACAGTAGCAAGAACACAGTCTGATCTTGATGAAACAGTAAAAATGATCGAAGATGCCGGCGGAACAGCAATCTCACTTTCCAGAGACCTTACAGACGGAGAACAGGTTGCCGACATGGTTAAAACTGTTGTTGATAAATACGGAAGAATTGATATTCTCGTTAACAATGCAGGCGGATACCCAAAAGAGATCTACAAAAATATCGAACATCAGGCAATTAAGATCTGGGAATGGTCAGAAGAACAGTGGGATCAGATCATCAAAACAAACTTGAGAATCCCATTCCTTGTAACTAAAAATGTTGTACCTGTAATGATAAAACAAGGAAAAGGAGATATCGTAAATGTATCTTCAAGAATGGGTCGTATTGCATCTCAGATGGGTGCATACGCTGTTGCAAAAGGCGGTATCGTAACCATGACCAAGACAACTGCCATCCAGATCAAAGAATACGGAATCAAATGTAATGCCGTATCTCCTGGAATCGTAGACACACCGGGACAGAGAGTCTACAACCACTCTGTAGGACAGGACGGCTGCCCGATGGGAAGCTCAAAAGATGTTGCAAAAGCAATCATCTACCTGCTGGCAGATTCACCGGCAGTTATGACAGGACAGTCTATCGACCTGTTCACAACAGTATAGAACCAAATGACTACAAGAGACACTGTCATCACTGGCAGTGTCTCTTGTAGTCACTTCACAATTATTAACAATTCGTTCGTCTTTTCATCACACTTTCATCACAATTGCACTCTATACTATAAATTGTTCGAAAGAACAACACTTTAAATCTTTTTCATAACTTTTTCCTCAGGACTGCACTCCTCCCAAATAATGCAGTCCTTTTTTAATTTATCAAGCCGAAGCTGCCCGGACCTCCATACTTCCTAACTTTTATTCCGTGGATATCGAATGCCTGAAAAATCAAATGGCGAAGACGTAACCTTTTCGATACCGGAAGGTCAGGGAAAATAGCGGAACATCACCATAAATCACTAAATTTTTCAGAGATTAATACTATTTTCTGTACCTCAGTGGTCTTCACAAAGTTACCGCCTACGCCACTTAATTGATTAACTTCTGCAGCCAGTCACGACTTGAAGAAAACAGTATAAAGTGGTTCTAGTGAATGTGGAGTGCCCTTAGAAAAAGTTAGAGAGTCAGAATCCCCGTTAAAGGAATGTAGTGAACCTGTCTGAGCCCAATGGGGCGAGTTGTGAACATAATTTCTTTGCTTTTAGGGGATTCTGGCTCTCTTAGTTTTTCTTAGGGCATGGAACCTGAACAAGAACCACTTTATACTGTTTTCTTCAAGGACCGAGAGGCCGATTTTGTTAATTGATTAAATGTCAACCAAATTTATTTCCCCGGCTGTCCATAATAAGCATTTGCTCCATGTTTTCTATAGTAATGCTTATCCTGTAATTCCTGTGGTGCAGGTTTAACGTCTGGGTTGATCATTTCGCATCTTGCTGCCATCTTGGCAACTTCCTCTAATACTACTGCGTTGTGAACTGCTTCGTGAGCATCTTTGCCCCATGTGAATGGTCCATGGTTCTTGCAGAGTACTGCAGGTGTTGCAACATAGTCCAGATCATCTTCATCGAATCTGTCTGCGATCAGGACACCTGTATTTTTCTCATAAGCTTCATCGATTTCTTCTTTTGTAAGATTTCTTACACATGGTACTGTTCCGTACAGGTAATCTGCATGTGTAGTTCCGTAGCAAGGGATTCCTCTTCCTGCCTGAGCCCAGCTTGTTGCCCAAGGAGAATGTGTATGTACAACACCACCAATGTTCGGGAATCTGTTATACAGCTCTACATGTGTTGCTGTATCAGAAGATGGATTTAAGTCTCCCTCTACTTTATTACCCTGAAGGTCTACAACTACCATATCTTCCGGTGTTAATTTATCATAATCTACTCCACTTGGTTTGATTACGAAAAGACCTTTTTCACGGTCGATTCCGCTTACATTTCCCCATGTGAATGTTACCAGGTCATATTTTGGAAGAAGCATGTTTGCTTCATATACTTCTTTTTTTAATTCTTCCAGCATCTCTTTCTATCTCCTTTATATTTCTGTTACTGCGGAAAAGCTGTTATCAACATTTTCCCCTTGTATATAAGAATATGCAGATACGGGGACATAACCTATGCCCCCTCTGCTTTCATATAATATTTCTTACAGATCTGCACAAGCTCTGCGCTCTACGTCAAGACCTTTCTTGTATGTCTCCATAAATGCTTCGTATCCAGCTACGCCTTCCGGATCCGGATCGATTCTGCTTCCGGCATCGCTTCCGAATACTTTATTCTTCAGGTAGTCTTCCAGCTTCTCGCCTTCTTCATGTTTTACCATGTACTCAGCAAGAATAGCCATTCCCCATGGTCCGCCTTCGCCTGCTGTCTCCATAACTACTACAGGTGTGTTGATCGCATCTGCAAGGATCTTCTGTCCGACACCTTTTGTCTTGAAGAGTCCGCCATGTCCAAGAACGGTATCAATCTCAACACCTTCGTCTTTTGTTAAGATATCCATTCCGACTTTGATAACGCCAAGTGCTGTGTACAGGTGAGATCTCATGAAGTTAGCCAGATTGAATTTTGTCTCTGGTGTTCTGACTACCATTGGGCGTCCTTTTTCTACATTTGTGATAGGCTCGCCTGCGTAGTTACCATAAGAAAGGATTCCACCACAGTCAGCATCGCCTTCCAGTGCTTTATTGTAAAGTGTTCCATACATCTGATTCATGTCTACGTCTGCTCCGATAGAATCAGCGAATTCTTTGAACAGATTTACCCATGCATTCAGGTCTGTTGTTCCGTTATTGGAATGTACCATGGCAACCAGACTTCCGTCAGGTGTTGTAACCATGTCGATCTCTGTATGTAAGTCTTTCAGAGGTTTCTCAAGGACAACCATAGAGAAGAATGAAGTACCAGCGGAAATGTTGCTTGTACGCTGTGCTACGCTGTTTGTAGCTACCATACCTGTTCCTGCATCTCCTTCTGGAGGACAAAGCGGGATTCCGGCTTCCAGATTACCTGTAGGGTCAAGTTTCTTTGCTCCTTCTTCTGTCAGGATACCGGCTGCGTCTCCTGCTACCAGAACTTTAGGAAGAATCTCTTTTATTTTCCATGGATAGTTCTCACCTTCGATGAGTTTATCGAACTTCTGGATCATTTCTTCATCATAGTCTTTTGTATTCATGTCGATTGGGAACATTCCGGATGCATCTCCTACACCAAGAACCTTCTCACCTGTCATCTGCCAGTGGATATATCCTGCAAGTGTTGTCGTGAATGCGATATCTTTTACATGATCTTCTTTATCCAGAATGCACTGATACAGATGTGCGATACTCCATCTCAGCGGAATATTATACTGGAACAGATCTACCAGCACTTCGGAAGCTTTTCCTGTATTGCTGTTTCTCCATGTCTGGAATGGTGCAAGAAGCTTTCCTTCTTTGTCAAATGCCATATATCCGTGCATCATGGCACTGAATCCGATCGCTCCCAGTTTCTTGATCGTTACTCCGTATTCTTTCTGTACATTTTCTGCCATATCGCGGTAGCTGTCCTGAAGACCTGCCCAGATATCGTCCAGAGAGTATGTCCACAGTCCGTTCTCATAACGGTTCTCCCATGTATGGCTTCCGGATGCAATCGGATTGTGCTCCTCATCGATCAGTACTGCTTTAATTCTTGTAGAACCGAATTCGATTCCAAGATATGCTTTTCCGTTTTCAATGATCTCTTTTACATTGCTCATTGTACGCTTCCTCCTAAACATTATATTTAAGTTTTCTTAATATCTCCATTATACTATTTTTGCAGGGAAATATCTATTTCGATATCCCCTGCAAATATAATCTTTTACCCGTAATTCTTTATTTGATTATTTGCGGTATGCAACACTGTTCCACAGGAGTTCATTCTTGAACTGTCTGATTGTTGTATCCTTATCAATGTATACAGCTTCGATTCCCATGCATGCTGCCCAGTCACCCATCTGCTCTGCTGTTAAATCATAAGAGAATGCTGTGTGGTGAGCTCCTCCTGCCAGGATCCATGCTTCTGTTCCAACCTTTAAGTTCGGCTGTGGTGTCCAGAATGCTGTTGCTACTGGAAGTTTTGGCATTGGTTTCTCTGTCTTCTTGCAGTCTACATCGTTGATGATCAGACGGAATCTGTCACCAAGGTCGATCAGAGATGTTGCGATAGCCGGACCTGTCTTAGATGTGAATACAAGTCTTGCAGGATCTTCTCTGTTACCCATGCTAAGTGGCTGCTCTTTGATGCTGATCTTGCCATCTGCGATTGTCGGGCAAACTTCCAGCATGTGAGATTCCAGAACGCCTTCTTTACCTGATACAAGGTTGTATGTGTAATCTTCCATGAATGAAGTTCCCTTAGCGTCCTTCATTCCCTGAGTCATGATCTTCATAACACGAACCATAGCAGCTGTCTTCCAGTCACCTTCTGCTCCGAATCCGTATCCTTTTTCCATCAGTCTCTGCATTGCAAGTCCTGGGAGCTGTTTCAGTCCGCCAAGATCTCCGAAGTGTGTTACAACTGCCTGATAGTTATTCTCATCCAGGAATCTTTCAAATCCAAGTTCGATTCCAGCCTGTACTGCTACATGCTCACGGAATTCTTTCTCATCTCTTCCTTCAAGAAGGATATCATATTTGTCATAGTATTCTTCTACTAATGTGTCGATATCAGCCTGAGATACTGCATTAACAGCTTCTACAACTTCATTTACAGGATAAGCATCTACTTCCCATCCGAATTTGATCTGAGCTTCTACTTTGTCGCCTTCTGTTACGGCTACGTTTCTCATGTTGTCAGCTACACGCATAACTCTGACGTGGCTGCTTTCTACAACACCTACTGCTGTACGCATCCATGATCCGATCTGTTTCTGAACGTCTTCGTCTTCCCAGTATCCTGCAACAACTTTGCGTTCCATGTTCAGACGGCTGAAGATGTGTCCGTACTCTCTGTCACCATGTGCTGCCTGGTTCTCGTTCATGAAGTCCATGTCGATTGTGTCGTATGGGATTTCACGGTTGAACTGTGTATGTAAGTGAAGTAATGGTTTTCTGTATTCCTGTAATCCTAAGATCCATGATTTTGCAGGAGAGAATGTATGCATCCATGTGATAACACCAGCACAGTTCTCGTCTGTGTTAGCTTCGTTGAATGTCTTTCTGATTACTTCGTTTGTGATCATGGTTGGTTTCCATACTACTTCATATGGAAGGTTTCCTGATTTGTTCAATGCATCTACGATAATCTTTGAATGCTCTGCTACGTGTGCAAGACACTCATCTCCATAAAGATCCTGTGATCCTGTGCAGAACCAAAACTGATAATTCTTTGTTTTTAACATGTTTAATTACTCCTTTTCGCTCAAATTTTCTGTTTCATTTACAGCTTCATTATGTCTCTATTATAAAAATATGGACTTGTTTTCTCAATTTCTTAACTCTGCACTTTTGGGAAAATAGTTACCTATTCCGACCTCCGTTATGATATAATCTAAGGAGAATCCAAGGAGGTATTTTATATGAATTTATCCGATTTTTGCCGCCGGATCACAGGACCCGATACACGGCTTCTTCCGGAAAACCATAAATTAGGCGCAAGACTTGTCTGTCCGGAATATTCCAAATCTGTTCAGGAAGTCAAGACGTATCCGTTACTCGGTCAGGACCGCAGCTTCTTATTATGCTGGAACTTCGATTCTCCCGGTAACCTGTATGCAACGATGATGCCGTCTCCGGAGAATTTCTGCTATCATTATTCCTATTCGGAAGGGGAATATACACAGCTTCACACGCATGATTATCTGGAACTTTCCTATGTTGTGGAAGGAGAATTTCACCAGCGGATATTGAATAAAGATGTAGTCTTTCAGAAAGGTGATCTCTGCCTGATCGACAAAAACTGTCTGCACCAGGACTGCCTGACAGACCAGTCTGGGGTTGTGCTTTTTATCGGAATTGCCAACGATATGTTTACGGAGATCATGAATGAGAACAGTACCCCGCAGAAGATTCTTTCCTTCCTGCAGTCTGCATTGTTAAAGCAAAAGGATGTCCAGCAATTTCTGCATTTCCGGCCATCTGCCGGGGCAAGCGAATCTCTGGACGACAGTCTTTTGTTGCTTTTGAAAGAATCTTATTCGCCGGACAGTGGTTCCAGATATATTACAAAAGGTCTGTTATTCCGGATCTTCCGGATCTTAAGTACACAGTATGATTTTTCTCTTTCCAAAGAGCAGAAGCAGACGATGAACTGGATCGTATTCGAAGAGATTTCGGACTATATCCGGGCACATTTCAGAGATATCACCCTGTCTCTTATACACATCTCCGAGCCCACGAGACAAGAGGCA
>ERZ1026903.256-NODE-256-length-27258-cov-10.157299_pt1 | contig 27258 bp, 10 predicted proteins | sample MGYA00380180_ERZ1026903 | MGnify/ENA primary metagenome ERZ1026903 (study PRJEB33269, sample SAMEA4719816) | human gut metagenome | biome: human-associated habitat; feature: organic feature; material: feces | place: Cameroon | collected 2013-10 ... | reverse complement strand
ATAGGTCGAACATTTTTTGACGGCGGATTGCAAATCCGCCGGGACGCCTAGCGGGGTCGCGTTTCAGGCGTTGCCTAGCGGGGTCGCGTTTCAGGCATCGCCTAGCGGGTCTTTCAGCATGCAGGAACTTTTTATTTTCTTACGCCTAGCGGAGCTTCTTTCCGCCCTGGATATAAATCCCATGGGCAGGCTTGGAATTCAGCTTCATGCCATCCAGGCGATAGATGCCCTGCTTGCCTTTTTGCGCAGATGCAGATGCATCCGCCTCCACACCCTTGATACCAGATGTGGTGGCATCCAGATAGGTGAGCTTGAAGTTGTCGAAACAGCACCAGTCGGCATTGATACGCTGCCGGCTCCTGATGCCCAGACGCAGCACACCATCCGTTACCACACAATCAATAACATTGTGATAGAGGTCGTTCTGGTTGAACGCCTCGTTTGCCTGACTCACATTATCCGGATAGCTATAAGGCGAAACGCTGTAGGCATCCGTATCATAGAGCGAACATACCGGCTTCTCCTCGCCGTTGGCATAGAAGATGGCATTGATCTGTTCCGTACCGTTATCGTGCGATGTCACTGCCTGCGAGATGCCTCCCGCACGGTAGAAACTCTGCACCTCTACCCGATAGTGGCCGTTTGGCAAGCCCGTCAACTCCTGGTAGAAATCAAAAGTCTTGTTATAATGCTCAGCCACACCTGCCGATGCCGCAGTAAACGAAGTTCCGCTCCATCCCGTGGCACCCTCGGAGAAATCCGGGTTCTGCAACAGGAAGGTGAGATCTGATACCCTGCCCGCTGCTGCCTCCTGCTTCAGATACTCATCATATCCATCCAGGGCATCCTTCAGGGCAGCGTATGCCTTCTGCATGCTTTCACACTCCTCGTCGAAACTGCCCGATGTGGCAAGTGCCTGGTCGCCAAATTCAATGGCTTCATTCAATGCCTGCAATGGCTGAACCGCCTGCAGCTTCCTGGCTTGCTTCAGCATACTTACCACCTGTTCCCAGGTTTCCAGATGCTGGTACTCCTTCTGCGTAAGCTTTACGAACGAACCGTGCTGCGGCTGCACATTACCCTTAATGTTGGTCAAGCCCTGAGGATTCATGCAGTGCTCATCCAAATCTACCATGCGATAGCCACCGCCACTGTAGTTCTGGTAAGCGAGCTTCCAGGTTCTGCTGCCGATAGGACGGAAGAGACTTGGCGCCTCTATCGACTTGCCCTTCTCATATACATCGAAGTCATCCACCAGGTTCCACTGGCAGGTGCCCGTGGTCTTATCGCTTGGCACCAGCTGCTTGGCTCTCGCCTGCTTCAGGTGGTGCTCGCCGCTCTCGGTCTTATAGATCATCACGTACTCCCCATCCACCTTATTATATACGATGTCGGCATCGATGATGTCATAACCCGGGTCGAAGTAGAGTTTTGGCAGAGATACCTCGGTAAGATCCTCATTTACCAGCGAATAGTAGATGCGATGGCGATCAGGGAATCCCACGGAGTAATATACCACATACTTCCGGGTTTGAGGGTCGTAGATTACCTGCGGTGCCCAGGCAGCCGTCATATCCTTCACGTCGGTAAGTCCCAATGCCTTCATGTTTTCTGGGCTTTCCAGGTCTATGCTGATGCTCTTGTCCCAGTGTACCAGGTCGTTGCTCAGCATCAGCACCATGATGTGGTTGCTGTTCCATCCCAGTCGGGATGTCATGTCGGTGCCTGCCAGCATAAACTTGCCGCTCTGGGTGCGGGTAACGTAGGCATCACGCATACCGCCCGTTTGCGTATATTTCTTGGTATCAAACACTTCGCCGCTGTTAAAGAGGTCGTTGAAGCTATTGCCGTAACGGCTCAGGGCGAAGCAGGTGATTTCCTGCGAAGCATGCATGTGTGCATAGAGATAACCGTATTTATCGGCATCCTCGGCAAGCACATCGTCCTTCACCTCGTCAGCCACATCGCTCACCTTCAGCTTGAACACATTGAGCGAGTAAGCCGGAATCTCCAGCTGGTTCACATTGCCGAGCACCTGCTCGCCGGTAGGAACCACCTTCAGCGGTTCATCCATCGTATTCTCATCGGTTCCGCTTTCCGAAGTCAGTCGAACCACGGTGCCCTGCTCCGCCTTCATATTCTTGAGGTTCAAATCCAGGGTAGCCGCCTTGGCATTCGGATTCACCACCTTGAGATAGAGCATGCCCTGCTCTTCATCAATCTGAGCCGACTGGTAGATGAGCTGGTCGGCAGGAAGCGAGAACTGGTGGATGGTGTTGCCATCCAGTTTACATGTCACCTGGTTGCCATCCACATCAATCTCAATATCATACCATCGGTTGGTTTCTATTCTTCCCGAAGCCGTGGCAATGGTGTTTTTGCTTCCGTTGATGCATTGCTCCACGCCGTGGCTGGTGTTGTTCCAGCCGCCCAGGTTCCACCAGCAGTAGTTGTCGGCATCCTGGTAGTTGAAGATGATGAGGAAGCCTTCGCCTCCACCCGTCTTTCTGGCTCTGAGCTTATAGGTATAGTGAGAATCGGAGATAACCTTGGCATTCACGTTGGTGCAGTTGGTGCCGCTTCCGTTCTGCGAAAGCATGCCATCGCCGATGCTCCAGCTGCCCTCTCCGGCATTCCATCCGGCAGATGCAGAAGAAGAAGATGATGATGATGAACCAGAAGAAGATACGAAATCATCCTTCAAGAGAGAGTTTCCGTTTCCATCCTTCACCTCCACATCATCATAATCCACCTGGGTTGCCCATGAACCCACGCCCACCTTGTAATCGGCGGCGGTGGTCACATTTCCGGTTTCCGTCCATTTCAGGTTCTGCTTGCCCAAATGGTTACCCAGCAGTTTCTGCACGTAGTAAGAAGGGGTACAGAAGTTCTTGCCGGCATTGAAGTGAATCATATCGTATGCCCACAGAGGATCCTTTTCATGGGTGAAGATAGGTGCAAAGCTTGCCAGCTTGCATACATCCGAATTCTTCTCCATGCCCAGCATGTAGATGGCTTCACCCAGGGCACTGTTCAGATTGCCATACTTGCCGTAGGCACCCTGATTGGCAGCATACTCGCCGTTATAAACGCCGATGGAGCGGTTGTAGCGGTCGTACTTGTTATAGTTGTTTCTCATCCATTGATAAGAACGGTAGTAATGCTCATCTACCAGATCTACAGGCGAATCAAGCACCCATGCGGGGTTGTCGGTGCCCCATGCCTCCACATTGCCGATGATCACGATATCAGGATATTTGGCATGGATGGCATCATAGAATCTGGCATAGCGGCGACTGTACTCGAAGCGTGCCTCCGGCTGACCGTTCTCATTGCCTACTTCGATGAATTTAAGTCCGTATGGTTCCTTGTGGCCGTTGGCGATGCGTCGTCTTCCCCACTCTGTGGTTTCATCGCCGTTGGCATACTCAATGGCATCCAGGGTATTCTGCACCAGGGTATCCACCTGCTCGAAAGGCACGGTGAAGCCATGCCCCAAACCTACGTTCACCACAAACATCGGTGCGGCATTCAGGTCTTCGCACAGCTGCAGATACTCATCATATCCCAATCCGTCGGAAGAGCGGTAGTGCCAGTTGTTGTTCCAATGGCCAGGGCGCTCTTCGATAGGACCTAATGTAGATTTCCATCTGAAGGCGTTCTCATAACTATCCTGTCCTTCCACATAGCATCCGCCAGGGAAACGGAGGAAACTTGGTTTGGTATCATAGAGGAGTTGTGCCAGGTCGGGGCGCAATCCGTTGGTGCGTCCTTTCCAGGTGGCAGGCATCAGCGACACCACATCCAGGTAGAGGGTGCCATTGGTAGAAGAAAGAAGGGCAAAGCGTCCGTCGCTGCAATCGGCTGTGGCCTTGATGGTTGCCGAGAGCTTTACCCATTTGTTGGTTTCCAGCTTACCCTGCAGTTTCACCTCTTCAGAGGCAGCCGAGCCATCCGCCGTCTGCAACTGGCCATAGAGCTTGCCGTTGAAGCTGGTAGATGCCTTGACCCATAAGGTGAGGGTGTAGGTGGAATCACTGACGAAGTTCATTCCCCAGAAGCCGCTGTTGCTGATACCCGCCTTTCGGGCATCGCTGGCTCCTGAAATGGAGACACGGAGATTGGTTTGCTGGGCACTGTTGAGCTGCTGGGTGGCATTGAGTGAGAGATTCACCGTCTGTCCACTCTGCCTGATGGCCGCCCAATATTCGGGTGTAGAAGAGTTATCCTCGAAAGAACGGTTTCTGATGAGTTCGGCATAGAGACCTCCATCTCCGGCATGGTTGATTTCCTCGAAGAAGAGACCATACTGGTAGTCGCTGATCATAACAGATCGCTGGGTGGCATCGATGTTCATCTTCACCTGTGCCTGTGCCGTGGCTGAAAGCGAGAGGCAGAGGATGGTGCTGAAGAGAACCGGTTTATGACTGAATAGTTTCATAATGCTAAGATGATCATATAGATAATAGAAACAAGATGCTCTGCTGCTGAGCATAAGCTATCCCGGAAAAACTGAAAAAGGCAGACAGAAACAGAAGGTTTTTCACTCTCTGTATTCCGTCTGCCCTAAAATTATCTAGTTACTAAAACAAGCTAGTTTTTCAGATTACTTCATGATAATCTTGCTAACCTTCTTAGAACCATCGCTCAATGTAGTAACCACAACGTTGATACCTCTCTGGAGCTTACCGATGAGCATACCGGCAGCGTTGTAGATCTTGGTACCCATTGTAGTGTTGCCAGCAGCGTTCTCGATATCCTTGATAGCTGTTACAGGCTCGTTAGGATCGTAACCAGCATACTCCAAGGTGAAGTTCTTGATGATTGTCCAGTCATTGGTTACCTTCACATCCTTGTAAGCACCGATATAGAACTCACTCTTACCATCGTAAACAATCTTCAAAGGCTCTGTCTCATACTTAGAACCTACCTGCTCTGACTTGAAGAATGACTGTGCAGTAACCATTCTGTTAGGAATCCAGAGACTCTCATCATCTGTTGCACCCTCAACATACTTGGTCAATTCCTCTGTGCTACCAATATGCGCATACTCGTTCAAGTTAGCCCCAGCAATCTGGCAAGCAGCGATAGGCTTCAATGCCTCTGTTGCATCGTATGTAGCATCGCTTGTTGCGAAGTAGAGGAATGCATTCTCGTTGGTCTCATACTTCTTCACTGTCTCATCCTCATCAGCGAAAGCAGAAGCGTCGTTACCATTGCGATAGAATGCCTTGCTCTTCAAGTAGTAGGTACCTGCAGGGAGACCTACAATCTTCTGCTTCAAATCGAAGTCGCAGTTATAGAACTCAGCAGCCTCAACCTTGTTACCTGCCTGGAAGCCGATATTACCCTTCTTCACGGTCCAACCAGTCTTGTCCATGGTTGCGAAGTCGTTGTTAACGAGTACGTTAGAGATATCAACATGATTATCCTTAGAAGCCAACTTAGCATTGTCGTAGATAACATACTTAGTAACAGCCTCGTTCAAAGCCTGGATAGCAGCAGGAACATCAGCATCAGCTACAGTACCATCGTTGTAAGCTGCCTCAGCAGAAGCCTTGGCAGCAGAGAATACAGCCTTAGCCTCAGCAGAGGTCGTATAAACTGCCTCATTGTTATCGTAACGTGTCTGAGCGCTCTCTACAGCTGTGTTCAATGTCTGGTAAGCCTGAATAGAAGTATTTGCTGCAGCAATTGCATCAGCAGCAGCGTTGATAGTCTTGATAGAACCATTTTCCTTGAGTTCAGAAATAGCTGCATCCAAGGTAGCATGTACCTCAGCATTCATCTTAGATTTGAGGAGTGCAGTACCCTGCTCAATAACAGGACCAGAAACCTGATCGATGGCAGCCTGATCACCGCCGAGGAACTTCATAGAGAAGTTATCCCAGATTGCCCAGTCGCCTGCATTTGCGCTAGGACGCTTTGTTTCACGAACACCCATGCGAACAGTCTCACCTGCCTTCAAGAGAATTGTTACAGTGGTCTTGTAAGCCTCAGGATTCTTCTCGCATGCATTCGCAAAGCCCTTCATTGAGTTAGGGATATATACCTCTTCACCTTCAGGTGTGGTATATTTATATTCATTATCAGCCTTCTCTGATTCTGTAACTCCGTATGTGAAAGGAGAAGCGAACTTGCTTTCCATGTTGTTAGCATAGAGAACGGCTGTGATATCCTCAGAACCATTTTCGTGAGCAGTTGCAGTAGCCTCATTCCAAGTTACACGATGCATTGCCTGTGCAGAAATCTCGTAAACACCCTCCTGAGGAGCTACAAACTCCTGATACATATCGAATGTGCCCTGGTAAGACTCGCAGTTCTTCCAATTGCCATCTACAACAGTTGCACCTGTCCAACCGTCCTTACCACTATCGAATGTAGGGTTCTGGAGCATGTAGGTCAAATCTGTACCCGCTGTAATGCTCTGCTTGCGAGACAAATCAAGCTCAGTCTTCAGCTTACCCATATACTCATCAATCTGGTCATTGTCAAGAGAGTGGTTAGCGAGAATCAGATCATCAAGCGAAGTACCATCGCCGCAATCATCCAACAATGCCTGCAAAGCATCAGTAGCATTGCCGCCCTCGCCCAGGAAGTTCTGGATTTCATCATTCAAAGTCTGCAGCTCGGCATACTTGGCTGCACTAGCGTTCATGACTGTTACAGCCTCCTGAATCTTAGCCTTCAAAGCCAAGATATCTTCCTTAGAAGCATCTGTTGTCATGTTCAGACCTTCCTCAGCAAGCTCGTTCACAGTATCTACATAACCCTGATAAGCAACAGCTGTTTCAGCAGCACCCTGTGCATCAGTAGCTACATTCTGCATATCGAGAAGATACATCATCTGTGCATCAGCACCATAATAATCTACCTTGAACTCATCAACGAACAACCAGTTGGCTGTAGCATTCTCAAGCTTGAGACCGAAGTTTACGTTCTCGCCTTCCTTCACCTCGAACATGAATTCAAACTTCTGAGGAACACCTGGATCTGTAGCAACAACCTTAGAATTTTCCTTAGAGCTGGTGTTAGCGAAGAGAGATACACCCTCTACCTTATAACCCGCACCCTTATCCTGCTGGCAAGCCATGGCATAGCAAGAAATCTTGTAAGCACCTGCAGGCAAGTTGGTTAATGTCTGTGAAAGATAACCATCGCTCAAATGACCTGTACCTGCTTTATCGCCTGCCTCTGGGTTAGAAGATGCACTAATCCAACGCTCGAGGAATGTGCCTGTCTCGAAGCCATCAGGAGCGGTATATTTATGTGTCTGTTTCTGCCAGTTGGTACCATGACCACCTGAACCTACATTACCATCTTTATCGTAAACGCAATCGTGATCCCAGCCGGTCAAAGCATCGCAGTTGGCATTTGTAATGAATTCATTGAGACTTACAGGAGATTCTGCTGTAGCTGTACCCAAAGTTGCATTACGGCGAACATCATTGATATACTTCATTGCATTCTTCAAATCTGCATATGTAGCATTAGGGTTGTTATAAGCCTCGATAGCCTTAGGAATATCCAAGCCTTCGTCGATAGCATCGTTGATAGCTGTCATCAGCTTATCCAGACGATAGAAATAAGTAACAGGATAAGCCTCCCACTCTACACCATACTCAGATGCGCCCTCTGCCTGCATGTTCAAGGCAGGACGGAACAACTGGTCAACAGCATCTTCGCCCTTGCCATCCTTACCTGTATCATTAGGATTCCAGCCAGCACGGGTGTTGGTTGATTTCTTAAGGTTGGCGATGGTATCTGCCTGCAGCTCAAAGCGCTTGCTGCCGTCCTTTGTCCAGATCTCCCAATTGCATAATTCAATGGCCTGGTTTTTGTAATCTACATAAGAATTACCGCCATTCTCATCAAAACTGTTGGTAAAAATCTTTCTACCGTAAGTATCATCAGCAGAATTGTTGAACAAGGTAAAAGTACCATTAGGAACATCCTTTGTCTTGTTAGGAACGATGGCAATAGCCATACCCTTGTCACCCAAACTTGTCTGGGTGCCATAAGCATTGCTGTTAACAAGCCATTTTTCGGCCTTAACATTCTTGATGTAAACTGTGTCAGTACCATCCAACTTCAACTGAACTGGGTCAGGGAATGCTGGTGCTTCAACTTTCTGTGCCTGTGCCTCTGTAGCACCGATGCCGGCTGCTAAGATGGCTGAGAAAAGTAAACGTTTGTCCATTGCTATTTGGTTTAATTTTTGGTTTGAGAAGTAATTAGCTTCTTAACTTATTGAATAATTGATTTGCTTGCAAAATTAGCAATAAAATGAATACATGCAACTTTTTTGGGTGGAAATCTACACTAATTTTAGATTATTTAACTAAAATCAAACTATTTCTGAACTAAGAAAAGAGTGCTACCTTATTGTATAAGTGTCGTTTTACAACAAATGCGCTTTTTAAGTTAGTACAAAAAGCAGACAACAAGCAACCCTTTATGTTAAATATGGTTAAGGCAAAAGGATTTCTTGATTAAAATCAACTAAGTTTCTTAAAAACTTGTTATCTTTGCACCGGATAAACTAACAGGCATCAACTATAAATAAAAAATGAATCAATATGCAGAGCATTTATGATCAAATATCAATAGGTAGAAAGCTACTTTCTACGTTGTTTTCAGGAGGTACTTTTCATGTCAGTTCCACCCAAGAGGTGGAGCTTACGTAATCATACCCAGTGTTAACTAGCAATAAACCAAACATCAAATAAATAAAACATGAGCAACCGTTTAATTAAAGATTCGCATTTCGCGATCATCGGTATGTGCGCAGCATTGGCTCTAGGTGGCTTCAATGCCTGCACCGACTCTTACGACCTTGACGAAAAGGGAAACAATCCGGAATGGTTGGGAAAGAGTATCTACGAAGAGCTGCAAAACCCTAGCGGTACCAGCCTTCAGGGTACTTTCAACACCTACCTCAAGCTGATTGACGACCTGGGTTACAAGGAAGTGATGTCGAAGACGGGTTCAAAGACTGTGTTCGTTGCCAACGATTCAGCTTTCAACAAGTTCTTCGAAAGTAATTCATGGGGCGTACGTTCGTACGAAGAACTGACTACCCCTATGAAGAAACAACTCTTCTATGCTTCCGTGCTGGATAACGCTATCCAGACAGAGATGCTTTCTAACGTGGAAAGCAACGGAGGCGTCCTCTCTAGAGGTATTGCACTGAAGCACCAGACTTCTGCCAATGCCATTGATACGGTATATCATTTCTACAACCGCGGCGTGATGCCACAGAACAACTCCTACTGGGATAAGTATATCGACGGCATCGATGTGGTGATGGACAACACCCGTCCGATGATGGTACACTTCACCCAGGAGCAGATGCTGAACAACGGTATCACCGACAACGACTTCTCCGTAATCACCGGTCGTCCTTACGATGGCAGTACCTACATCTTCAAGAACAAGGTCATCGCCAGCGACATCACCTGCCTGAACGGTTACCTGAACCAGACAGACGGCGTAATCGTACCTCCAGGCAACCTGGCACAGATGCTTCGCGAAAGCAAGGATACAAAATGGTTCAGCCGCATGCTCGACCGTTTCTGTGCACCTTACTACGATGCACAAACCACCCTTAACTACAACGACAATGCCAAGCTCAACAACACCCACCAGATTGACTCCATCTATCAGTGGCGTTACTTCAGTGAGCGTTCACAGGGAACCCTGGCATTGGAGCGTGACCCACAGGGCGTGAAGCTTCCAACAGACAAACTCTTAAGATTTGACCCGGGATGGAACCAGTATTACAGTTCATACGGCACCATGCTCGCCGATATGGGTACCATGTTTGTTCCTACCGACAAATCAATAAAAGACTATTTCACCAATCCGTCTAACGGTGGTTACAACATCATGAAGCTCTATGCCAAGCAGCCGATTGACAACAATGACGATCACTTTGCAGAGAACCTGGATAGTATTCCTAGCAATATCATCCGTTCATTCGTGAACAACCTGATGAATGCATCCTTCGTACAGTCAGTGCCAAGCAAGTTTGGTACCATCATGGACGAGGCGAGTGACCCTATCGGCATCACAACAGGTGACATCTGCAAGACCACCGACGGCGCATACGACGTGAGAATCGCCAACAACGGAGCCATCTACATGCTCGACCGCGTGGTTCCACCTATTTCATATAATATCGTATCAACCCCAGCCTTGCTGCGTAAGGCACGCGACCTGGGTGTGATCAACTGGGCCATCCAGGACAAGAGCAACCTGAAGGTGAACTTCTATGCCTACCTGCGTGCCAGCACAGCCAACTATGCGCTGTTCTTGCCAGACAACCACGCTTTCTGCGGCGGTCAGGGTGCATCTACCGATTTCTACTATGTAGATCCGGTTTCTCTGGGTAAGAACTACAAGGAAGGTCCTCGAGTGCTCCACTTCTATTATAAAGATGTGAACAAGGACAATATCATCTCGGCATCAGCCTTCAAGTACAACCCTACCAATGGTTCCATCAGCGAAGATTCAACCATCGTAACAGTGGGTGAGGTGACCGACCGACTGATTGATATCCTGAACTATCACACCGTATCTCTTGCACAGGGCGAGAAGTTCGGCACCAACAGATTCTACAAGACCAAGCATGGCGGTGAAATCGAAATCAGCGGTACAGGCGTTGGCGCTACCGTGAAGAGCGGTGCTCAGATCAACGGCATGGCAGGCATGAACTTCGCATTGAAAGCTTCAGAAATCAAGGAAGCTACTACCGACTACAGCAATGGTAGCACCTTCGTCATCAACCGCGTGATTCAGGCTCCACAAACCAGCGTATTCGGCTGCTTGAACAACCACAGCCAGTTTAGCAAGTTCATGGATTTGTGTATGCCAGCCGACTTGAGTTCTATCCTCACCAACATCGGTATCAAATCAAGCGAGCAGAAGCAGTTCACCGTGTTCACCAACCAGTTTGATGCAAACATCAACACGAACAGGCTGTACGACTGCCTCGATTACAACGTAGCGTTCTTCAACACCTACAACTACACGCTGTATGCCCCAAACAACGAAGCTATGGACGAAGCCTTCAAGCGCGGCCTTCCTACCTGGGAGCAGGTGCAGCAGGTGCTCGCCGATGCTGAGCATGGTTCAAGCGAACAGCAGCTGGAGGCAAAGGCAAAGGCAAAGGATATGGTGGAGGCCATCAGAAACTTCATCCGTTACCACTTCCAGGACTTCGCCCTCTACGCCGACAACACTGTGGATTTCGGAGATGCTCCTGAAACCGGCGGCAAATTCCGCTTCCAGACATCCTGCGTAGATGGTACCATATATAAGCGTCTGAACGTGAGCGGTGGAAGCGACAAGCTCCATGTAACCGACATCGCCGGCAACACCATTACCATCAATGGCAACGACAGCAAGAAGCTCGTGAACTACATGACTCGTGACTACACCTTCTACAAGTCGATGATCAACACCTCATCGTTCACAGCCATCCATGAGATTTCCGAGCCACTCTGCATCAACGAAAGCAAGCGCTACGACGACCGCTTCGCCAGCAACACAGAAGCTGCCAAGAAGGCAAGCATCAAGCGCCTCAACGCTTTGTACTATGCCCAGAAGCACGGACAGAAGTACTACAATTAAATTCACAATCAAGCATGTAATATAATGAACAATATAAGAACATATCTTACAGCAGCCGCCCTGTGCAGCACCATGACCATCGCCGCCCAAGGGCAGCGTGTATCAGGTACTGTATCCGACGAGTTTGGTCCTGTGATTGGCTGTAACGTCATCGAGAAGGATGCCAACAACCGTAACGTCAACGCTACTGTTACCGACGTGAACGGTAACTTCCAGCTGACAGTGAAGAATCCAAAGCACAAACTCGTTGTCACCTTCGTGGGTTACAAGCCATACTCTAAGGTGATCGGCTCACAAACCAACTTCGAAATCCAGCTGAAGGATGAGAACCAGATTGAAGCAGTTACCGTGGTTGCCAAGCAGCGCTTCCGTGGCGATGGCTTGAGCATTCCTAAGAACGAGCTTTCTGTAGCTACACAGACCTTGAACATGAACAAGGTGGATGGTCTTGCCTTTACCAGTGCCGACGAGGCATTGCAGGGTCAGATTGCAGGTCTCGATATCGTGGCCAACTCTGGTAACCTGGGTGCCGGTACTACCATGCGTATGCGTGGTGTAACCACCATCAACGGTTCTTCCGAGCCACTGATCGTAGTTAACGGTAACATCATGGATGTGCCGGGTGCCGAGAACACCGACTGGTCAACCGCTACCGAGGAGACCTACAGTTCTCTGCTTTCCATCAACGTGAACGATATCGAGAGCATCGACATCCTGAAGGATGCTGCCGCTACCGCCATCTGGGGTGCACGTGGTGCCAACGGTGTCATCAGTATCAAGACCAAGCGTGGTAAGCGCGGAAAGATCCGCATCAACTATAACTTCATGCTCCAGGGCACCTGGCAGCCAGATGGTTACAATCTGCTTACCGGTGATGAATACACCATGCTGATGAAGGAGGAGTTGTACAACCCTACACAGAATCCTTCGGCTACCACCAACATCAACGAGTTGAACTACAACAAGAGTTGGGCAGAATACAACAACTGGAATGACAATACCGACTGGGTAGATGCAGTGCGCAAGATGGGTTGGAACCAGACACATGGTATCACCATCTCGGGTGGTGGCGAAAAGGCTACCTTCCGTATCTCTGCCAACTACGACCACCAGTTGGGTACCATCATCAAGCAGCAGCTCGACCGTTTCTCAACCCGCTTGAGTTTGGATTACTACGTGAGCGACCGCATCAAGTTCTCTACCGAGTTCCCTCTTACTTATACCAAGAACCAGAAGAACTACGGTAACAACATCCTGGGCAAGGCTTTGCAGATGGCTCCTAACATGAGTATCTACCGTGAGGATGCCAACGGCAACGATACCAACGAATACTACATCATGCTGCCGGAAGGCAAGGTGGGTGCAGGTTCTACCGTGAGCGGAACTTCTTCAGAACAGTTGAAGTCAGTGCGCGGCATCGGTAACCCTGTTGCCATCGCCAACCTGGCTTACGATAACGAGACAACCTATCGTATCAACCCTGAGTTCAAGCTCAACTACTATCTGATGGGTACAGAGGAGCGCAAGACACGCCTCGACTACGAGGGAAGCGTTTATCTCGACGTCTATTCAAAGAGCAACCCAACCTGGTATCCAGGTACCCTTTCTACAGCAGGATGGGAGGACGGTAACTACAACCGCTATGCGATGGACGACTACAACTCGCTGGCATTCACCACACGCCACCAGCTCATCTTCACCCCTTGGTTGGGTAACGACCTGGCTTGGACGATGCTGGGACGCTGGGAGATGACCAAGGGTAACGGCTACGGACAGAATGTAACCGAGAACCAGATACCAGACGGCGTAAGTTCACCTACCGTGCCAGCTTACCTCCGCAACATGTCAACCAGCAACGGCGAGTGGCGCGGTATGAGTGGCGTGTTCTCTACCCACGTTTCTTATAAGACCCGTTACAACGCCGACTTCACCGTGCGTGCCGATGGTACCACCAAGTTTGGCAAGAACAACAAGTGGGGTTACTTCCCTGGTGTATCCGTACGTTGGAATATCAGCGATGAGCCTTGGATGCGCTGGTCACGCAATGTACTCTCCATGCTCGCCGTACGCCCATCATGGGGTGTGAACGGTAAGGCTCCTAGCAGCGAGTACCTGCAGTATGCCAAGTATGTGGCAGGTAACATCTATGGTAACGGTACTACTACCCTGCCAGCTACCAAGGTAGATGGCTTGCAGCTGGTAGATTTGAAATGGGAAAAGACCACTTCATGGAACCTCGGTGCCAACCTGGGTCTCTTCGATGATAAGTTGGAGGCAGACTTCAACTACTACTACAAGAAGACCAACGACCTGCTGAACTCCGGTGTGAGCATCGCCTCACAGACAGGTTTTGCCAAACTGGCATGGAAGAACATCGGTGCGATGGAAAACAAGGGTTGGGAGTTGAACATCCAGGGCAACCGATTCATCAAGGCAGGTAAGTTCTCGATGAGCGCCAGCTTCAATGTGGCTCAGAACTTCAACAAGATTACCGAGATGGATCCTACCGTGCTCGACGGTATCAATGAAGACTGGACAGCCGATAGCCGCGGTAAGTACTTCAAGCGTATCCAGGTGGGTAACGCACTGGGATCAATCTTCGGATTGCGCGCTCACGGAGTATATCAATATACCTACGACTACCTGACCAACCTCCGCCGCCAGAACAACTGGAGCAACAGCCAGCTGGTTGACTACATCAACAACGAGTTCCTGCCAGCAGGCAAGACAGCTCCTGTGGCACTGAACAAGGAAGGCAAGGTAATCACCGGTTCCGACGGTTCACCATTGCGCATGACCTACAACTCAAGCAACGGTAGTGAAACCTACAAGTTCGACGGTGGTGACGTGATTTACGAGGATGTGAACAAGGATGGTACCATCAACTCACTGGACATGGTATATCTGGGCAACTCAAACCCTAAGTTCTCGGGAGGTTTCGGATTCACCTTCAACTACGGCGACTGGTCATTGCGTACCAACTTCGTATTCCGTACCGGTTTCAAGGTAGTGAACTTCGCTCGCATGGGCTTGGAGAAGATGTATGATACCACCAACCAGAGTTCTGCCGTGAACTGGCGCTGGCGCAAGAACGGTGACCAGACAGAGATTCCACGCGCACTCTATAACTATGGTTACAACTGGCTCGGTAGCGACCGCTACGTGGAGGATGCTTCCTTCCTGCGCTTCAGCTACATAAGTTTGAGCTACAATGTTCCTAAGACATTCCTGAAGCAGTTTGGTCTTAACCAGATGCGCTTCGACCTGAGCGGTCAGAACATCTTCGTATGGAGCAAGTATAGCGGCACCGACCCTGAGCATGCCAACAGCGGCTGGAACTTCGCTTCCGACAACTCGCAAACACCACGAAGCAAGTCATTCACACTCCGTATGACGCTCGGTATTTAACCCATCTTTAAATAAAGATAACAATGAAGAAAAAAACAAACCATATCATCAAGAGCCTAGCGGTAGCCTTCCTCGGAGGCTTATCACTCTGCTCATGCACCGACTTCCTGACGATTTACCCTACCGATAAGACCGTGGGTGAGAACTTCTGGAAAAACAAAGACCAGGTTGACCAAATGGTCACAGGTGCCTACACTGGATTGATTTCTGGTTCCAACATAGAAAGATTCATCATGTGGGGTGACTATCGCTCTGACGTGTTGAGAAAAACCAGCGCATTGGATAATACCACACTGGATAACATCACCAACGTGGATCTCTATCCTAGCAGCGGCTATAACTCATGGTCATCTTTCTATTATGTCATCAACACCTGCAACCTGGTGATGAACCATGCACAGGATGTACTGGCTGTGGATCCTGACTATACCGAAGGTGACTACCAAACCACCCGTGCACAGATGCTCGGTCTTCGCGCACTCTGCCACTTCTATTTGGTTCGCACCTTCCGCGACGTGCCATACGTAACCAAGTCGTATGAAAAGTCAGACGACCTGACACTCGACGGCCAGCTGGCACCTGATTCTACCCTGCAGCTCTGCATCAACGACCTGGTAGAGGCAGAAAGAGGTTGCTACAAGTACGGCACCTTCGCCGCCGACGACTGGCGCAGCGTAGGCTTGCTGAGCAAGGATGCCATCAATGCCATCCTCGCCGATGTATATCTGTGGCGTGCTTCGCTCTGGAGCCAAACAGACAAGGAGAAGGCAAAGACCTACTATCAGGCTTGCATCGACTATGCCGACAAGGTGATTGAATCTCACAAGAGATTCTACGAGAACAACTACAAGGGTTCTGCATCCAGCGATAACGCTACTGCTCCTTACTACCTGATGAGTGGTAATCAGGCATTCTATCAGAACTTCGTGGAAGGCAATTCACGCGAAAGCATCTTCGAACTCCAGTTTGATGGAACCAGCAACGTGAACAACCTCGTTCGCCAGTACTTCTACAAGCATAAGGACGCAACATCAACCTACGGTATGCTCGCAGGAACCATAGCAGTGGGTAACTCTGTAGGCGACAGCCCTACACCAGCTAAGTCGAGTGCTTCTACTTCTGCCTTGTACCAGTCGGAGAACGACTATCGCTTCTACGACAACAGCTATGGTGTGAACGATGCCAACTCCTCATCCTTCCCAATCAGAAAGATGGTGTATAACATGCAAGCCTATTCTGGGATTCCTACCAGCAAGCAGGGTTACACCTACTTGCAGACACGCGGTTTCGACAACTACAAGCAGAACTGGATTATGTATCGTATCACCGACGTAATGCTGATGAAGGCAGAAGCTGAGACACAGCTGGCAGGAACTGATGCCAACAAGCTGAAGCATGCCTTCCTGATTGTCAACGCCGTGAACAAGCGTTCGCTCGACCCATTGGCAGTAAACAAGGATTCATTGGTTTATAAGGATAACTACGACAAGCAAGCCAAGCTGGAACTGCTCTGCCTCCAGGAAAGAGGTCGTGAGCTTCTCTACGAAGGCAAGCGCTGGTACGACCTGGTTCGCTACAGCTACCGCCACATGACGGGTGTAGATCCAACCAAGACCCTCTACGAGATTGACCCTAAGGGTAGCCTCTATCCTACTTTGGATAATGCCGACAACGAATTCAAGAACATTCTGAATGCCAAATACGGTACAGGTGTCGTTAAGTTCAAGAACGAGGCATTCCTCTACTGGCCAATCCTGCAGCAGGAAACCAAGAACAACAAGTTGATCCATCAGAACCCGGTTTATGTGGAGACACAGACTTCCGAGCGACAGGATTAACAGCATCATTACACATTATTATATATATACATTAATAAATAGTATAGCAATATGACTAAGTTCATTCATAAGATAGGAGGCATGATGGCACTCGCAGCACTGGGTGTTGCGTCATTCACATCTTGCTCTGAAGAGATTGATGACAGTAACCTCTATACTTTCACCGGTCAAACCGTCATCGACTATCTGCGCAGCGACTCAACCTTGAGCGACATCGCTAGGATTTCCGACTATGCAGGTATGTCTGACCGCTTGTCTGCCTACGGAACTTACACCTGCTTCGCCCCAACCAACGAGGCACTCGAAGTTTATATCGACTCACTCTACAAAGATGTGAAGAGCGGCGATAAACACAATGGTCTTTATACAGGTTATGGAGATAAAGTACCAGCAGACAGCGTCATGAACCTCCTCTGGAAATCAGAAAAGCGTGATTCCCTCTGCAAGGACATCATCGAATCGCACGTAACAGGTCAGAAAAAGACCACCAACGACTTCCTCACAGGTGCCGACATCACCATGATGCTGGGTAACACCCATACACCAAAGCGTGTAAATGGCGAAATAACCATGGATGGTACCACCCATTTCATCAAGACCGACCAGGAAGTGGAAAATGGTATCGTGCAGGTAATCGACCGCCTCTTCTACCGCTCAACCAACTACATCATCGACGAGATGGATGCAATGGGAAGCTACAAACTCTGGGTAGAAGCCTTGAGAAAGACAGGTATCGACAAGATCTTGCAGGAAAACATCCGCACCAAGGGAATCAGCTGGTTCAACATCGAACCAGAAACCAAGTATCCATTCGCCGACTACCCAACCAAGTGTAAGGTGGGATTCACCATCTTTGCAGAGCCAGACGAGGTACTCAAGAAGGAAGGCATCAACACCTTTGCTGATTTGGTAGAAAGAGCCAACAAGGAATATGCAAATTGCAAAAACTGGTATAGCTATGTGGAGGATGCAGGCATCAACGTAAGCACCGGCAACGACTACACCAACCAGTGGAACGCCCTCAACATGTTTATCCGCTACCACATCCTGCACTATGCACTCTCTACCGACAAGCTCGTTTATTCATACAACGAGTTGAAGGATATGGATGTATATGAGTATGTTCGCACCCTGTTGCCAGGAACCATGTTCAAGCTCACAGGTATCAAGGATCCAGGTGGTAACGTAGGTGAAATCCGCATCAACCGCCAGCTGAACACTCCTACCCTGACCAGCGACCCAGGTAACACCAACCGCAATGGTACAGCTTACCTGGAGGCAAACCAGGTTATCGACGAAGGTATCCTGGTAGGTAACACCAAGATCAACTCACGCCAGGCAAGCAACGGTTACGTTCACCCTATCAGCGGTGTGCTCGCTTACAAGGAGAATGTTCCTAACAAGGTGCTCAACGAGCGTCTCCGCTTCGAGTTCATGTCACTCTTCGATGAGAGTATGACCAACCGCTACAGAGGTTACACCGGAGCCGACCTGAAATCATTCTTCGGCCGCACCGACCGTAACATCACAGCCGTTCGTATCCCAGAGGGTTACTTCGAGAACATGGTTATCTACAACGGTGAGGCATCTCGCGTATATTATCTTACCAAGGACGAGGCAAAGGTAGGACAGGGTTCAAGCAACGACTGCTGGAACGACTACCAGGGCGATGAGCTCTACTGTAAGGGTGCATACGACTTCGCCATCAAGTTGCCTCCAGTACCAAAGGATGGAACTTATGAATTGCGCTTCGGTTACGTAAACAACGGTGCACGTACCATCGTACAGTTCTACCTGGGTCACTCTTCCGACCGTTCAACCATGACTCCATGCGATATCCCATTGGATCAGAACGTACAGGCAAGCTCAGTAACCGTGGGTTGGACAAACCCAAATACCGATGGTGACAATGGTGCAGCAGTGGATAAGGCTATGCACAACCGTGGATGGATGCGTGGTCCTAACTACTTCGGTAACATGAAGTATGGCGAGGGTACCCTGGCACGATTCAACGGTACAGGTGGCCAGCAGCACATCCGCCGCATCGTAACCAAGCAGTACTTCAAGCAGGGTGAAGAAAACTGGTTCCGCTGCAAGACAGCGATGCCAGAGAACACAGAGGCACAGTTTGAGCTCGACTACATCGAACTCGTACCAGTGAACGTGTATAACCACCCTAGCCTCACCGAGGATGTATTCTAAGCCTCAACGAGGACGTATTCTAAAAAAATAGAATCAATATCAAGTAAAAAGAATAACATGAAAGTAAGATATATATTAATGACAGCAGCTGTAGCCTTGGGTCTCCAAGGCTGCAGCGACTGGGATGACCATTATGATGTCAACGGCAACAACCTTCCGGGTGCCGACGCTACCCTCTGGGAACAGATCAGCAGCCGAGATGAGTTGAGCAACTTTGCCAAACTCCTGAAGAAAGTTGGCTACGACGAGGCACTCAAAAGCAACCAGAGCTTCACCGTATGGGCACCTGACAACAATGCCTACGACACCCTGAAGTACAGCAACATGAGCGACAGCTTGCTGAAGGCAGAATTCCTCAACAACCACATCGCACGCGGCTATCACCGTGCATCGGGCGACATCGACGAGCGCATCCACTTCCTCAACAAGAAGGTATTAGACTTCCAGGGCAGCAGCAACAGCTACGTGCTCAGCGGCCAGGCAGTGGATAGCACCAACATTCTGAGCAAGAACGGCGTGCTACACCTGATGAAGGGCATGATGGATTTCCGTCCGAACTTCTATGAATACTTCGCCCGCGAGCACGAGGGTGGCGTGACCACCAACTCGCTGAAGGATATCTTCATGAGCAAGATGAAGCGCGAGATTGATAAGGACAAGAGTGTGGAAGGCCCGATGAAGGATGGTGAAATAACCTATCTGGATACAGTTTATACAGAAACCAACCAGATGTTCACCCTGCTCAATGCCCAGCTCACCAGCGAAGACAGTACCTACACGATGATTGTTCCTAGCGACAAGGCATGGGAGAAGGCTTACAAGCATGTGGAGGCATACTACGACTATCCTGAAAGCTTCGAGCCATTCACCCTTACCAACGATGAGAAGACAGGTAAGCTCACCTACACCATCGCATCAAAGGTAAACATCGATGCCGACAGCTTGAAGAAAGAGCATACCATCCTGACCGTCCTGATGCCATTGATATTCAGCAACACCGTGAACCCAGCACTGAAGGGTGGCAACATCCCAACCGGTGCTACCGACTCTATCCACAGTACAACCAATGTGTATTCATACAACACCCTGAACTACATGAGCGAAAACAGCAGCCGCGTGAATGATGCCGCAGAGCTGTTCAAGGGTGCTACCAAATACAACATGAGTAACGGTACTGTATGGTTGACAGGCGATTCACTCTACGCACGCCCATGGTCAAATTGGAACCCTACCATCCACTTGAAGGCTCAGTACGGTAACTATCAGGCAGGTACCAGCAACGTAACCCTGACAAAGACCGTGACCGTGGGAACCAGCGACCGCAATCCAAGCGTAAAGGGTTCCATGCACACCCCAGCGTTCTATCAGGTATCATCTGCCATCAACCAGCGCCCAGAGGTATTCCTCTACGCTCCACAGGTTCGATCTACAGCATACGCTGTATATCTGACCATGGTTCCTGCTACCATCAACGATACCCTAGCCGTACCAACCGAGCAAGCCATCGCTCTGCGTACCATCATGCACAACAGTAGGGGTGGCGCTCCTAAGGCACAAGCCAGCACCGGATATCCAACTCCAGGTGCCCTGAAAAAGGATTTCGACCACATGAACAAGAACATGGGTACGGTGACATTCGATTACGGAACCAAGGAAGAATCTAAGATTCTGACCAAGTACATGGGTATCTTCAAGCCAAACATGAGCTATACTGCACTTCAGAGCAACCCAGCAATCCGCCCAGTGTTCAATGTATATTGCAACACACGTGTCAAAGATGGTAGCACAGAGCTCCGCATCGCAGGCATCGTCCTGGTACCTCAGGAGGCAGTGGAATACTACATGAAAAATGGTATGATTAGCGACTATACGGGCGACATGCCAGAAATCTTCTGGAACCTCACCGGCTCCAGCAATTAATCAAACATGAACTCAACATTTGAAAACAATGATAAATTTCAGAATATTGGCAATCATGGGCTTGATGGCTGTGGCAGCACAGGTCAACGCCCAGGAAGCAACAGATGACGCAGCAAGTCAGAAGAAGACGGCAGCAGCTCCTAAGTTGCCTGAATATCCTATGATGGAAATCACAGGTACCATCTACGATGCAGCTACAGGAAAGCCACTCAGCGGTGTACAGGTTCAGCCATTGGGCAATGCCAACTATGCTGCCATGACCAAGGACGACGGTACCTTCACCATCAAGGTGCCTACCTTCACTACATCGCTCTATCTCTTCACTTCGCAGTATGCCAGCCAGCAGGTTTCCATCGCAGGTAAGAGTCATATCACTGCCAACATGCTCAGCGACAAGTTCAACGAGATGTACACCAACGGTACGCAGCTCGGTGGCGCTGCCAGCGTAAAGACCGATAAGACAACCACACAGATTTCTGTTGAGGACCTCATCAGCGAGCAGCTCGGCGGCGACGTGCGCACCATCAAGCGCTCAGGTGCTCCAGGCATCGGTTCTGCCATGTTTATCCGTGGCTTGAACTCGCTCAATGCCAACGCCCAGCCACTGGTAGTAGTGGATGGCGTGCCTATGGACATGCAGTATAACGGCACTTCGCTGCAGACAGGTATGTTCAACAACCAGTTGCTGAACATCAACCCTGCCGACATCGAGAAGATTTCTGTATTGAAGAACGGTACTGCCATCTATGGTGCCAAGGGTGCCAACGGCGTTATCGTCATCGAAACCCGCCGCGGTCACAGCATCGCTACCCGCATTGATGCCAACATCGGCGTGGGTGTGAACCTGGTACCAAAGCTTCCTAAGATGATGGATGCCAACCAGTATATGAGCTATGCCACAGAGATGCTGGGTACTTATCCGGAAATCAGCAAGATTATGGAGAACAATAATCTCAATTTCCTGAATAACGACAAGAACAATTACTATTATAACGCATACCACAACAACACCGACTGGAGCAAGGAGGTTTATGAAGAAGCCCTGAGCCAGAACTACAGCATCAACGTGCAGGGTGGTGACGATGTGGGTATGTACAACCTCTCTCTGGGTTATACCGACGGCAAGAGCACAGCCAAGAAGAATGGCTTCAACCGCCTGAACATCCGTTTCAACAGCGACCTGAAGATTACCAAGGGCTTCGCTACTGAGTTTGACGTTGACTACGTGAAGTTGAGCCGCGACCTCTTCGATGATGGCGCTCCTAGCGACTTCAGCAAGGGTACCGTGACATCGCCTACACTCCTGGCGCTGATCAAGTCGCCTATCCTCAACCCATACGTATTCAACAAGACCACAGGTCAGTTGTCTTCTACCCTCTCTGAGGCAGACGACTTCCTGAGTGCCCTGGATCCCAACCTCTCGCTGGCAAACCCTACTGCCCTGCTGGCAAACGGTAGCGGCAACAACAAGAACCGCATGGAGAACTCTATGTTCCACGTGCGCATCATGCCTAAGTTCGACCTGGGCAAGGGTTTCAAGCTTTCAGAGAACATCAACTATACGTTGAACCGTAACTCCCAGCGCTACTATCGTCCGAAGGGCGGTGTGCCAACCTTCTATGTAGAGGGCTTGGGTATGGTACAGACCTTGTCTGCTTCCATCTTCGCCAAGGAGGAGACCGTGATGAGCGATACCCGCTTCGATTTCTCACGCATCCTGGGTGCCCACACCATCGACGCCATGGCAGGATTCAGATACCTGAACTACGGTTATGAGATGAACAACCCTACAGGACAGTATCAGAGTGCCGGTAACGACCTGCTGCCAAACGTATCCAACAGCATGGACTTCAAGGATGCCAATGGTGAGGATTACAAGAAGACCAGCCTTACCTGGTATGCACAGGCCAACTACAACTACAAGAACCGCTACTTCCTGGAGGCTCAGGCAGCGCTGGAGAGCAGCAGCAGCTTTGGCGACAAGGCCACAAGCCTGCGCATGGGCGGTGTAGCATGGGGCTTGTTCCCTAGCGTACAGGCAGGTTGGGTAATGACCAACGAAGAGTGGTTCCCACAGAACATCGGCCTCAACTATCTGCGTCTGAACGCCGGCTTCGAGATCAGCGGTAACGATGACATCAACAACAAGGCAGCACGCACATCGTTCGAGGTGCTGAAGTTCCTGCACAATGCCATCCCAGCCGTACAGCTCAACAACATCGGTAACGAGAATGTGACCTTCGAGAAGACCCGCCGCATCAACCTGGGCTTCCAGAGCCAGTGGCTCGACAACCGCCTGGGCTTGGGCTTCAACTACTATATGAACCATACATCCGACCTCCTCACCGTGAAGGATTTCACCACTCCTGTGGCAGGTGTGAAGAGCTATTGGAGCAACGAGGGTTCTATGGACAACACCGGATTTGAGGTGAGCCTCAACGGTAAGCCAGTGGTAAGCCGCAACTTCACCCTGGAGCTGGGTGCAAGCCTGGGGCACTACAAGAACGAGATCAAGAGCTTGCCAAACGAGAAATACGTAGCCATCAACGGCAATGCCAAGGGTGCCAAGGGTTATACCTCTTCTATCTATGGCAGCGGCAACGTGGCAACACTCGTAGGTCAGAGTGCCGGCGTATTCTACGGATACAAGACAGCAGGCGTCTTCGCATCCGATGCAGAAGCCAAGGCTGCCGGAAAGAACGGCTACCTCTACCAGCTCGACGAAACCGGTGCCAAGAAGTATTTCAAGGCTGGTGACATGCACTTCGTTGACCTGGATGGCGACGGCTGCATCGGCGAGAACGACAAGACCATCATCGGTAATCCAAACCCTGATATCTATGGTAATGCCTTCATCCGCGCCTCTTACGGTAACTTCACACTCTCTGCAGTGTTCGGCTACTCAGTGGGCAACGACATCTTCAACTACCAGCGCAGCGTAATAGAGGGCGGCAAGAACTTCTACAACCAGAGCACAGCCCTGGTAAACCGCTGGAGAAGCGAAGGTCAGGTGACCAGCATTCCTCGTATATCTTACGATGACGAGATGGGCAACTCACGCTTCAGCGACCGCTGGATAGAGGATGGAAGCTATCTGAAGCTCCGCTCGCTCAACCTCAACTACAAGGTGCCTGTAAGCACATCCTGGTTGCAGGGTCTTCAGGTTTGGGTAGAGGCAAACAACCTCTTCACCCTGACCAAGTATCTGGGTGGCGACCCTGAGATGTCAACCTCTAACGCCGTGCTCTATCAGGGCATCGACACGGGTAGCATCGCATCAGGACGCACCATTACAGTGGGTTTGAAGCTTAATCTCTAATAAAAAAGTACAATCACAAAGCATCAAAATAATGAAAATTAAATATTTCATAGCAGCCACCCTGGCTGCCATCACACTCGGTTCATGCAGTGATATGTTCGATGATGGATCCAACCGTTACGTCTATAATCCGGAACTCAACGAGAAGGTGGATTCTATGTTCTATATCAACGGTATCTTGAAAGGTGTTCAGCAAGCCATCGACCAGAATGTGCTTGTCAATGAACTTCGTGGCGACCTCGTGTCGCCAACCTCTCATGCCTCTACCGACTTGCAGCGCCTGGCAGCATTCGACTATGCCGACGGCAACAAGTATGACTCTGCGTATGTTTATTACCGCATCATCAACAACTGCAACTACTACGTGGCTCACCGCGATACCACCCTTGCCACGGGTTCAAGCCTTGTGGCAATGAAGGAGTATGCCGAGGCAAAGGCCATCCGTGCATGGGCTTACCTACAGCTGGCTCGCAACTATGGCAACGTGCCTTTCTACACCCATCCTCTTACCGATATCTCATCGGTAGAGGGTGCTGCCAACCTGGAGAAGAAAGACCTGAACGGCATCGTGGCTGCCCTGGCTCCCGACCTGGAGCAGTATGTGAACCTGCCAGTGCCTAGCTGGAAGGAGTTTGACCTGGGTATGAACGACGCCGGAGAGCAGAAGAAGGTGACCACATCGCAGATGATGATTCCGGTACGCCTCATCCTTGCCGACCTCTATCTGGAGTCAGGCAACTATGCCAAGGCGGCAGAGCATTACTTCAATTATCTGAAGCACAACAAAATGTTCCTGCGCTCTTATCTGGCTGACTGGGCGAATTATCCAACCTATTCGGATCTTCCAACCTCAATGAGAAACGGACAGAGCTGGTTTTATTCACACGGCGACTGGTCAACTACCTACAGCAGAGATGCGGAAACCATCACCTTCGTGGCTATGGCAACCAACAAGTTGCGTGGTGAGATTACTGCCCTGCCTGGTTTGTTTGGCTACAACTACTACACTGCGGCAGATGGTTATCGCTACAACGTTGAATCTGCCCTGGTGGCATCTGATTCATACCTCGCTCTGTCTAACAGTCAGGACTTCTATTACAGAGTGGGTAGCGGCAAGAACGCTGTTTACGCCTACGCTTCTGTGGGAGATATGCGTTATCATAGTTCTTACAATCGTGTTAAGTCGGATAAGAAGAAAGATTTGGTTAACATTATCATGAAATATGAGAATGCGAACATTCCGCTCTATCGCACCTCTGGTGTTTATCTGAAACTTGCCGAGGCTATCAACCGCATGGGACATCCTGACGTGGCATTCGCCTTGCTGAAGGATGGTTGGAACCACAAGTTGGAGCAGGATACCACCTACATGACCCAGGAAGGTATCGAGTTCCTGAAGACCACCGTTCCTTTCCTGACGGATGAGAACCGAGTAGTGTTCAACGATGAGGACGAATCTAGGGAATACAGCATAGGTAACCAGCCACTGCATGCCCGTGGTGCCGGTATGACCCAGGGTAACCAGTCGCTCTACAAGTATCGCACAGAGATTGATAAGAAGTTGGCTGAATTAGGTAAAAGTTATCCTGAAAACGCAAATGCTTCAGATAGCTTGAAGATTGAGCAGGATGCCGTAGAAGACCTTCTCTGCGACGAGATGGCATTGGAGCTTGCCTTCGAGGGCAGCCGCTTCAGCGACCTTTGCCGCATCGCCCGCCACAAGAATGCTGATAATCCTTGGCGCAGCAACTATGGTTCTCTCTGGCTTCGCGATAAGCTGAAGTTCAAGAACTCAGTGCTCGACTTGAGTGATCCGAACAACTGGTTCATGCCATTCAAATAAAAAGTTGGTAATATGATTATATGAAAAAATCCCCCATACACTCTTTTGCGTATGGGGGAATTTTTATATCCCGAAGCGTTTCAGCGTTTCAGCGTTTCACTAAAAACATCTCTACTTAGTCATTTCAAAACCTACACGCATGCCATCATAGCTGTTGGCGATAGAACCCACGGCACTGAGTGTAGAGCTGCCCTTGAAGGTGCTCAGCATCTTGATGAGATTGAGAAGCTTCTTCTGGTCGAAGAGAAGGCTGATGCCATTGGTAGTCTTGGTGGCATAACCCGAAGCACTCAGCAGAAGACCCTTCAGATGGATAGCATGAGTCTTCTCATCAAAGGTATAGGTGCCCTGCCATGGCTTGCCGTCTATCTGCGCAGAGAAATTGCCATCTGTGGTAAAAGTAAACTGAGTGTTTGAACTGTTGAAACCAAACTTATTATAATAGGTACTCAACTTCTCCTCCACCTTGTTGGCAGCAATCTCGCCACCCGCCTTTGCCAGCAGGTTCTCAGAAGTAAAGGCACAACCAGGCTTGCTATACTTCCAGGTATGAGCACAGAGATCTGCCTTTGAAAATGTGCCCGAACCGATTACATTGTTCAAAAGGCCACTGATGATGCTACCAATAGATGTGGTGGTAGCAGCAGTGGCAGCAGTGGCCGAAGAAGTAGCACCAGTAGTTCCATCTACAGAAGTAGATGTAGATTTCTTAGTAGAAGTCTTGGTGGTTGACTTGGTAGAAGACTTCTTGGTTGACTTCTTAGAAGATTTCTTCGTAGATTTCTTGGTCGTCTTCTTCACCGGCATCAACTCCGATTTAGAGGCATTAAGCGCTGCCTCGTTCATGGCGCTAGCATTGCTGCCTGCTGTGCATGCGAGCACGAGGGCAGCCATTAGAATTACCTTTTTCATTTTACTTTCTATATAATTTTTATATCGATATTCACGTTTACGAATGCAAAGGTCGCTATTTTTTATGAAATAACGAAAGGATTTTCCCTTTTTTTATCTACCCTATTCCCTATTTTCTGCGAAATTCTTCGACCTGTACGGTTGAAATTACCCAATACGCCCTGAAAGGGCAGAAGCTCTTA
>ERZ1026903.253-NODE-253-length-27671-cov-7.183046_pt1 | contig 27671 bp, 21 predicted proteins | sample MGYA00380180_ERZ1026903 | MGnify/ENA primary metagenome ERZ1026903 (study PRJEB33269, sample SAMEA4719816) | human gut metagenome | biome: human-associated habitat; feature: organic feature; material: feces | place: Cameroon | collected 2013-10 ... | reverse complement strand
TGTCTCGTGGGCTCGGAGATGTGTATAAGAGACAGGGTGTAGAAACCACTCCCGAAGAATTGGAACGAGTTCTTACCGTAATACAAGATTTCGACCCAGCCGGCATAGGTGCCCGCAGTCTGCAAGAATGTCTGTTACTGCAAATAAAACGAAAAGAAGACTCGCCCGTAAAGCAGGCAGAATACGATATCATCAGTAAATGCTGCGATGAGTTCACAAAAAAGAACAAAGAGAAAATAATGCAAAAGTTAGGCCTCAGCGAACAGCAATATGCTGAAGCTGTAGCTGAATTGACTAAGCTGAATCCACGTCCGGGAAGCTCGCTAGGAGAAACTATCGGAAAGAATCTTCAGCAAATCATACCAGACTTTATAGTGGACACAGACGACGACGGCACCATCACGCTAAGCCTGAACAGCAGAAATGTACCAGAGCTTAGACTAAGCCGCGAATTTACAGAGATGCTTGACGAGCATACTCGCAATAAGGCCAACCAAAGCAAGGAGTCGAAAGATACCATGCTGTTCTTAAAGCAGAAAGTAGATGCTGCACAAGGTTTCATCAACGCCATAAAGCAGCGTCAGCAAACACTGACTACCACCATGCAGGCCATCATCGACCTACAGCGTCCATTCTTTGAAGAAGGCGACGAGTCGTTGCTGCGCCCAATGATTCTGAAAGACGTGGCAGAACGTACTGGCCTCGACATATCTACCATATCAAGAGTAAGCAACAGTAAATATGTACAGACCAACTATGGCATCTATCCACTGAAGTTCTTCTTCAGCGACGGATATACCACCGAAAGCGGTGAAGAGCTGTCTGTCCGCGAGATAAAGCGTATACTAAAGGAGTGCATAAACAGCGAAGATAAAAACAAGCCATACACAGACGATGAACTGGCCGACATACTAAAAGACAAAGGATATCCTATAGCTCGCCGCACCGTAGCCAAGTATCGCCAACAACTGAACATACCCGTAGCAAGATTAAGAAGATAAAACGATATATACATATATATTATGGAAGAAACCAATATTCCCGACCAGCTGACATATCACGAACACAAGCCCGACCGTGGTGATACTCCAAAAAGCCCTTTATATACAGGGGCTCGTATCCTCTCGGCCATATTCACCCCATTCATGCTTCCGTTCGTGGCCTTCTTGTTGCTATTCTGTTTCACGTATCTGCGAATGCTACCCATGCAATACAAGATAACCGTATTAGTCATGGTGTACTGTTTCACAATATTTCTGCCCATGCTGGCCATCTATCTTCTTCATAAAATAAACGGATGGCCACTGCATGCATTGCGCATCCGCGAAAATCGCTTCATCCCTTACGGGCTAACCATACTAAGTTATGTGGGTTGCCTTATCACCATGTTCCGCATTCACCTGCCCCGCTACATGAGCGGCATAATAGTAGCCACCCTGCTGTGCATGGTAATCTGTACGGTGGTTAACCTGAAATGGAAAATCAGCACCCATATGGCCAGCATCGGAATGATGGTAGGCGGAATGCTGTCTTTCAGCTTCATATTCCAGTTTAATCCTACCTGGTGGCTCTGCATATTCATTTTATTGGCAGGAACGCTTGGTTCGGCACGAATCATACTCCGTCAGCACACATTATATGAAGTAGGCGGAGGATTTGCCGTCGGTTTATTTTGTGGAGTCATCGGAATTTTGTTTATTTGAAAATTATATTGTCATATAATAAAATTACTAACCTATTAAATACTAAAATTATGAATTTCCCTACTAACGTAAAGTACACTAGCGAACATGAATGGATCCGTCTCGAAAATGATGAAGCAATTATCGGCATCACCGATTATGCACAAGACCAACTTGGCGATATCGTTTTCGTAGATGTTACAGCCGAAGGCGAAACCCTAGAACAAGGCGAAGTATTCGGAACCATTGAAGTCGTTAAAACAGTATCCGACCTCTTCTTGCCGATTGGCGGTGAAATAGTAGAAGTGAACCCGGAACTGGAAGAGCATCCTGAGCTGGTTAACAAAGACCCATACGGAGAAGGCTGGATTATCCGCATTAAGCCTACCGACGCTTCTCAGATGGATGAACTACTGGATGCCGAAGCATACAAGAAGATCATTAACGAGTAATATAATAACAAATGAAACCAATTGTAAGTATCATCATGGGCAGCACTTCCGACCTTCCAGTTATGGAAAAGGCCGCTAAACTGCTCGACGAAATGCAAGTACCTTTCGAAATGAACGCCTTATCGGCTCATCGCACTCCTGCAGAAGTTGAAAAATTCTCTCAGGAAGCTGCCGGACGTGGACTGAAAGTTATCATAGCAGCCGCAGGCATGGCGGCAGCTCTGCCAGGCGTAATAGCAGCCAACACTACACTACCGGTTATTGGCGTACCTATTAAAGGTTCTGTGCTCGACGGCATGGACGCACTTTATTCTATCATACAGATGCCTCCCGGAATTCCGGTTGCCACTGTAGCTATTAACGGTGCGATGAACGCAGCTATATTGGCTGTTGAAATCTTGGCATTGTCCGACGAAAATCTTGCAGCTAAAGCCGTTGCTTACAAGGAAAGTTTGAAAAACAAGATAGTAAAGGCCAACGAAGAGCTGAAAGAAGTGAAATATACTTATAAGACAAACTAATTTAATGAATTACTTCAATTATTCACGCCGAGAGGCAACTGAAGTATATGTTGGTGCCACTCCTATGGGTGGCACTAATCCTATACGCATACAGAGTATGACAAATACTCCTACTGTCGACACTGATGAATGTGTAGCTCAGGCAATACGCATCATTGATGCCGGAGGTGAATATGTGCGCCTTACAACGCAAGGAGTAAGAGAAGCGGAAAACCTTAAGAACATCAATATAGGTCTGCGCTCGCAAGGGTATAACACTCCTCTCATAGCCGACGTGCATTTCAACCCGAAAGTGGCCGACGTGGCTGCGCTCTATGCTGAAGGGGTACGAATAAACCCTGGAAACTATGTAGATGCCGCACGCACTTTCAAAAAGTTAGAATATACAGACGAAGAATACGCCAAGGAAATACAGAAGATACGCGACCGCTTTGTTCCGTTCTTGAATATCTGCAAAGAGAATCATACGGCTATCCGAATAGGTGTAAACCACGGATCACTGTCCGACCGCATCATGTCGCGCTACGGAGATACGCCCGAAGGCATGGTAGAATCGTGTATGGAGTTTCTACGCATCTGCGTTAGCGAACATTTCTTTAACGTAGCCATCTCTATCAAGGCATCGAACACCGTAGTTATGGTTAGAACCGTACGCTTACTGGTAGAGCAGATGGAGAAAGAAGATATGGCTTTCCCGCTGCACTTGGGAGTAACCGAAGCCGGTGACGGAGAAGACGGTCGAATCAAATCGGCTTTAGGTATAGGTGCTCTGTTAGCTGACGGAATAGGAGACACGATTCGTGTATCATTAAGCGAAGCACCAGAAGCAGAAATACCCGTAGCACGAAAATTAGTAGATTATGTAACTCGTAAGGAAGGACACATGTACATTCCGGCTACCGAAGCGCCCTGCTTCGACTATGTACACCCGTCAAGACGAGAAACACTATCGGTAGAAAATATCGGTGGAGACCAAGTGCCGGTAGTGATAAGCGCACGCCTCAACGATAATATGGAAACCGACAGCCAGTTCTGTCCTGACTATATCTATACCGGACAAAAGTTACCTGCCGAACGTAAGGACAACATAAAATACATAGTAGACGCAGCGCAATGGGATGGCAGCGATAATCTTTATCCTGCTTTCAACTACAAGCAACTTATTGAGCTTCACGCCTGCCCTGCTCCTGTAAAATTCCTCTTCATTAACTATTTAGGTTTGAACGAAGAGGCGATAGCTTGCCTACGCATGCATCCGGAAGTGGTACTTGTGGCACAAAGCAACCATCAAAACCGATTGGGTGAATTCCGCGGCATAGCGCATCAATTGATGAACGCGGGACTGAAGAATCCGATTGTTTTCTTCCAGTTCTATCAGGAAACAGAAAAAGAAGATTTGCAGATTAAAGCGGCCGCCGATATGGGTGCGTTATTATTCGACGGACTGTGCGACGGTATCTTGCTATACAATCATGGCGAATCTATCCCCGATACTAAAGTCGATGAAACCGCTTTCGGTATTTTACAAGCCGGAAGAGCCAGAACTTCGAAGACTGAATACATATCTTGCCCCGGATGCGGACGTACATTATATAATTTGGAATCGACCATAGCTCGTATCAAAGCAGCCACGTCACATCTTAAAGGACTGAAGATAGGAATTATGGGATGTATCGTAAACGGACCGGGTGAAATGGCGGATGCCGACTACGGATATGTAGGTGCCGGACGAGGAAAGATAAGCCTCTACAAGAAGAAAGAATGTATTGAAAAGAACATACCAGAAGAACATGCAGTGGAGAAACTCATCGAACTGATTAAGGAAAATGGTGACTTCATTGAAAGATAATTGTTAAAGAAAGATAAAACGCCATAGTACTTGTCCCCCTTTTCGGTGGTCTAAGTGTTCTTATAATTAGAAATATTAATTTCTCTCTTAAATAATTTGCGTTTAATACAACAGCCTGTCGTAGTGATTACGATGGGCTGTCTTTGTTTTCTTCCCATTTTTTCGCTATGTTTGCCAGCGTACAAATAATCTAAAACGCAGAAAATCGTATGAAAACATTAAAGCAAGCAGCATTAGCATTGCTCTTCGTGCCATTCATGTCATGTGGAGGCGGAGCACAAAAATCAACAGATTCGGCCAACGAACAATCTCAGACCAATAAAAATCAAACAATAGAAACTATCATGTCGCGACGCAGCATCCGTCAGTATAAGCCGCAAGCTGTGGGCAGAGACACTATGCAGACCATTGTGAAATGTGGTATCAATGCGCCAAACGGCATGAACAAACAATCGTGGGCTATACGCGTGGTAGATAATCCCGAATATATCAACGGAATTACAGAAGTATTTAAGAAAAAGAATCAAGACCGAATAGCCAACGATCCGAATTTCAAGAACATGTTCAGAAACGCTCCTACCGTGGTATTCATCGCCAACGACCCATCGTACGAATTGTCACAGATAGACTGCGGGCTCTTAGGCGAGAACATGATACTGGCAGCCCAATCAATGGGTATCGGCTCTTGCTGTTTAGGCAGCCCCATCCGCTTTATGCTTACAGAGCCAGAAGCAGCCGAATACGTTAAACGCTTGGAATTGCCAGAAGGATATAACCTGCTCTATTGCATCGCCTTTGGTCATCCTGACGAATCGCCGGAAGCCAAACCGCGCGACACTTCTAAAATTAAATTCATAGATTGATAAAAAGTTGACAGCATAAGAAATAAAAGTCAACCGATAAGCAAGAAAACTATAAATCCAGCCTAGAGATGTATATCTTTAACCTAAATACGTATATCTCTAGGCTAAGTTTATACATCTTTAGGCTAAAGATAGAGAATTGCATAAGAAACTACTGAATTTTATACGCAAACTTTATAACAATTTATTGCTGTCAGCTGGTTTAAAGAGATTAACAGGTGAAGATATATTAGTGATCTCAAACATGATCCACAAGCACATTATTAGTAAATTCTTTGAATCCAGCGCTTTTTAAATTCGAATCCCCATTGAACATGCCACATCCGTCCATTTGTTTTATCCATAAGAATAAACTGGTACATATTCTTTGTAGGGTATAGCTCAAAACTTCCAGAACCAACTCCAAAACCATACGTAAGGTCTTCTCCATTTATAGTAATGGTTCCTTCCTTGTCGGAATCCAATGACCATTGAACTTGGTCTATCATACCTGTTTTTGTATCAAGACGTAAGAGAGTATATATATTCTCTGTTTTGTAGAGTCTATATCGATTCTTTAATGACAAATCAATATCTAGACGATATAATAGTTCATTATTAATCATTATTAGAGAATCTGTCCTTGAAAGTAAGGAGTCCACTCGAATTTCATGATGAGAACTTTTCTGAGTCGTGGCTTTTACGGCTTTATCAGTCTGTCCTATAACGAATGAAGGAATAAACATTGCCATCAAAATTACAATTGACTTTCTATCTATTTGTATACTTATTAATTAAACTTAGATTATTAATTTATTGCATATAGTTTAGTACGTTTTCTAGTTGGTTTTCAATAGTTTGAAAATCCCGACTTAAATCCAAAGTTTTTATCATAAAGATGTTTCCATCATGATTCTTGAATTGTGTATCAGGTTGAACATCACTAGCCGTTCTTGCATAGAGTAGCATGCCATCAACGAGACCTGTATGTAACCTGTCCTCGTTAGTGACGTAAGTATGTATCTGATAAAGATTAGGGGAATGGATGCTTATTTTCCCCATATTCTCTTGGGTGTTTTGTCCATAATACTTAGTATCTATTATTAGCGTCCTATACTCTAAAGTAAGAGTGATGTCAGTCTGCATGATAGGTAACATGGAAGTCGAGACGCTTTCATTCTCGCACAAATCCCACTTTATCTGTTTTGCCTGCGCTTTATATTCTGGGTGCTTCTTTTTGTAGTACTCCATGACGAAACGCTGAAAGAGTAGATTCATGTGTGCATCAGAGAAACGCTCCATTTTTACATTGCCACTTTCCGTTGTAAGCAGTCGGCTTTGCAACAAAAAAAAGCACAGACTATGAAGCATCTGGTATGTACGAGTATTGCGGTCATAGCGCAACATATTCCAACGAATGGATGAAGATGTTATCTCATCAACAGACTCGAAATATATCATGAGTTTTCTCAACTTTACTTTTCTCTCTGCTGACACATCGGAATATCGAAGCAACAGAAGTACACATGATTTCAAGATCTGGTTGAAGACATTGTTTTCTGAGAATGTATCAAACTCACATACCAAGTGTGTATCTCTTATCATACGCTTTTTGATAGTCTGCTGCATAGACAACTTTCCACGTAACGTTTGCAGTTCTTCTTCTCGTATGATGTATTGGCGATGGAGACCTTGCTTTAAAAGATAGACAATACCCAAAGAGAGAATTTCTGCGAACAGGTCGTGGATATCCTTAAAATCTTCTCCTGCTATCTGCTCATAATTGTTCCGCTTCAGTTCCTTAAAAGCGTATGTAAGCATATAGTAAATATTTTTTACGGGTATGCCTTTATCTATTATCATGATAATTGATTCTTTATGGTGTCTATTTGAGTTTTGCTCTTTTGTGGGTCATCAAACCAATACTCCTTCAACATCGGCGCAATATCGTAGTTCACGACATTCTGGAGCCATTCCTTACTGACTTTTTCTTGATTGCAGAAATAGCTGTGTCCAATACAGAAGCCTGCTCCCAAGGAGTCATCATTGGCAATGACATTGTTGAGCTTGACAATGGCATCTATTACCTTGTTGAATGTCTCATTATGGAGGTTTTCTTGGTACTGTCTGAAACCATCAGTAGAGAACCCTGGTTCCATCTCAAAGAAACTGAAACGGCGACGTAGGGCATAGTCTATCATAGCAAGACTTCGGTCTGCTGTATTCATCATGCCTATGATAAAAATATTCTCTGGTACTGTAAAGTCATCGCCAGTATATGCTAACTTAATATTCTTTCCACGATAACTATTTTCTATGAGCATGAGAAGTTCTCCAAATATCTTGCTCAGATTGCCACGGTTAATCTCATCAATGATAAAATAATATTGTTTGTCTGGATTGCTCTTGGCTTTTTTGCAGAAATTATAAAACACACCAGATCTCAAAGCAAAGCCTCCATCTTCTGTGGGCTTATAACCCATGATAAAGTCCTCGTATGAGAAATTCTGATGGAACTGTACCATCTCGATTTGGTCATTATCTTTCTGTCCAAGCAAGGAATATGCAAGACGTTTTGCAGTGAATGTTTTGCCAACACCAGGAGCTCCTTGCAAGATTATATTCTTTTTCTGTCTCAACAATCCAACAAGACTATCATAGGCTTCGGAAGTCATATACACCTCGTCAAGGAAGTCATCTTTGGTGTAGAACTCCTTCTGTTTAACCACAGGAACCGCATTGCTTTCTCGAATTATGTCAAGTATCTGTTCATATTCCGATTCTGACAAACAGAAGAACGAGCCTTGAGGATTGCCCAAGAACTGCATATCCTTTAAGCCATCGATCGCTTTAATAGTTGCAAAATCTATCGGATTCTTCAATGCTTCTTTTTTAACAAACTCTATTGTCCCACCATTTTGCTCTTTAGAAACCTCAGCCAATGCGACAATCTGCTTAACTGGGGTAGATTCATAGCCTATAACGGCATCTCCGACCTTCGCATCAAAGAAGTTTTGGAAAATGCGTCGCTGCTTGCCATTGTCGTTATACAGGTTGTACTCAACTGTAGAACCTACAGCCAAGTCTGTCATGCTCCAAATTTTAGGATTTGCAACCAACCACCAGTAGCGTTTCTGAGTAGATGAGTTGAACAATGCTTCCAAATCTTTAACATAATCTGGGTACTTGGTGATATCAGTCAAGGTCTTTAATACAGAATTATGGGGTGCATCCCATAATCCGATGTTTGTCCATTCTACCTTATGTACATTTCTAAAGTCTTCATAGCTCTCATCATAGATGTAGTCTGACGTTACTATTCCTCGTCCAACTATTTTGCTAATGCCAGACTTTGCATAGATAATGTCTCCTGGTTTAATGACGTGGGTGAACTCCCATACTGCAAGACCATCATTTTTGAAGCTAGATTCGGGATTTTCATAAATTTCTTTCAGTTTATCTCTGACACTGTCAATGGAGTCATACTGTCCCAAGTCTTCCAGATCATCCCACCCGATACAAACAATATTGTCCTGCTGACAAAGATTCCATTTGGATGTTTTCTCGCCTGGTGCATAGAGCCAGTACTTTTTCTCGGAAGATTGTGGAATATTTGTTTGTCCATTATTGTCAAGCATCTGAAGTAGCTTATCATAAAATACAAAAAGGTCCTCCGTGCCTTTCTTTGCAAGAAGAAAGCGTTGCATCTCAGGAATGCTCTTGTTTTTAGGATCGTCCATTCCATACTTGGCAGACACTGTTTCCAACATCGAGCGGTTATAGATAGGTATCAACTGCTCATTGGAATACAAGAATGCTATCTTCCACTTAAACACATCGCCCAATGTAGTGATGTCATCTATGGCTTCTAGCTCACTATCTTTTGCATAAATTGCTATTTTTACAATCTCGCTCCTTACAAAAGAATAGGCTTCTTCTGCTGTATTGCCATTCTTGGTATACCAAGCATATGTGTCATCACACATTACGCCAGAGGCTTTCCCCTTTGGTTTTTCATTATACTTATAAATGCCAAACTTATAGGACGAACCACCCCTGATAGAACCTAGTTTATAAGTTCTACTCTCAACCCAATAACAGAATGAATCAGATCTGTTTAGGTTTGTATATTTGTCCAATTGCATTTCCGACAACGTCTCTAAAGGGAACGCTGCCAAAAAATCATTGAGTAACTTTCGCTTGTCTTCCATAATTTATGATTTATATCCTAATATTGCTCATGACGGGAAATAGCCCTATCATTACAATAAGATGGTTAGATATATTTTTTAAAGTTGTTCACCTGATTCATAACTCTGTCATAAACATCGTCATTCCATACTAGAGAATAGCAATTAATATACTTATCTCCTATGGATTAACCTCTATCAGTTCCTTAATATCAACATTGAGTTTCTTGGATATTTCCACGAACTGTGACATAGATGGTTGGTATCTATTTGTAACCCATCTAGATATTGTCATTTCGCTTACATTTATCATGTCCGCCAGAACTCTATTGGTTATTTGTTTATCAGAGAGAATAGCACGTATTCTGTTGTTATAGCCTTGTTTGCCATATTTTATAGTTATTATATGTTTAAAGTTAGACAAAAAATGACAAACTAATGCGTAAATGTATAAAAAAAGACCAATATCAATGCTTTTCACACCTTTTTAAACAGTTTTTCATTGTAAAACCCAAAATATTAGAGAGACTTAGCCATAAATCAATATTTTATAATATTACTGTCCGCCAAAAGTTATCGACTATTAAAAAGTCAAGGCTGGCATCCTCGCTCGGATGTCAGCCTTTTTGTGTTACTTTGCTTTTACCACAAAACATAAGTAACTATGAGAAAAGTATACATTTCTTCGGACAGCCGGTATATGGTCAGCTAATAAACTGCCTCGACAAGGATAATATTTATATTTAGCGGACAGTAATAATAATTATTATAGCCTACATTTGCCATAGTTGCTAATCAACTTCCACAGAACACTCTGCTCACAAATTCCATTACTGAAGGCAATGCAGTACGCCAATAAGTCCAAGTATGTCCGCCGTCGCGCACTCTGAACTCGTGCTTAATGTTTTTGCTCTGCATAATTTCATGAATTATATTGTTGCCGTGAAGCAAAGTATCATCATCACCACAGTCTATATAGAACTTTGCTTTAGGGAACTCTTCTGCCGAGAGGTTCTCCATCAACAAGAGTACGCTATTCTTATCCCAATGAGGGGTAAGATTTCCTTTTCCATATAGTTTATCGAAGAGTTTTCCTCTCATATCGTTCTTGCCCTTTTCAATCATTTCATTGGTATAAACGGCAGCGCTCAAAGGGGCACATGCGCTGAAATAATCGGGGTGATGCAAGGTGTACAAGAACGAGCCATATCCACCCATCGACAATCCTGATATAGCACGATACTGACGATGTGTTCTTACTCTGTATGTCTTTTCGATATAAGGTATCAATTCCTTGAAGAACATATCCTCATAACAAACCTTGCCGTCGTACGAATTAACGTACCATGTTTCACCAGCATCGGGCATTACGATAATCATTGGTGTAGCCGCTTGCGACTGAATCGTTTTATCGGCTATCTGCTGCACGTTTCCATATTGAACCCATGCGGTTTCATCGTCGGTCCATCCATGCAGAAGATACAATACCGGATAACTTCTTTCGGATGTGTCATAACCATCTGGCAGATAAATAGAATACTTAACCTCACCTTTCAAGATGTTACTTTGAAACTTTAACGACTCAAGCACTTTACCTGCAAACATATTTGATACAGATAACAATGCAATTAAGATTGTCAATACAGTTTTTTTCATATTCATAATATATTTAAAATTAATAACTCAGATTATCAGGTTACAAAATAGCGTTTATCGGCTTCCTAAGTCATCGTATGAGCTTTGCAAGATAGCCTTTACCCGCTGCAGACGGTTTGAGTTGGGCGATGGCGATTCATCCGCCACTCGGTCGGCATTCAAATCGTACAGTGTTACTCCAGTGCTGTCGGCAAAGGCGCATCCACCGCCGAAAGTCCAGTATGCAAACGGGTAAGTATATTCTTTGCTCATCACGTTACGGCTAAAGTTGAAAGCATCATGATTCAATCCGAGTTGTGCCAACAAGGTAGCCGCCATATCGGTTTGATTCATGATTTTATCAATTACCATCGGCTGCTTGATGGCTCCACCCAGCCACAACATAGGAATGTGATGAATGCGTGCGGCGTGTCCATTGCCTTCTTCCGGATAGTAGAACCCATGGTCGGGCAAACAAATAATAAGTAGATCGTCCCATTGTGATGTTTGCTTCATTCGCTCAATGAATTGTCCGAGGCAATGATCGGTAAAGGCGAAAGCATTAGGTACCTTCTCGTCTAATTTATGATAAGGCACTTCAAAAGGTTCATGACTGCTTAATGTTAGGAATGCGGTATGCCACGGAGTGTCTTTTCTATCTTTCAGCTTATTATACAGCCACTCGAAAGTAATATCATCGTTAACTCCCCAAGCGTTTTTACGCTGCGATACCGGGAAATCAACATCGGCGGTAAGATGTTGATAACCGCTCTCCAACAGATAGCTTTTCATATTTGTGAAGTTGATATCACCTCCGTACAAGAAGTCGGTATGGTATCCTTGCTTACGCAGCTCTGCGGCTATAGAAGGCAGTGTGCGACTCTTATTCGGCATCTTCATTACCGACAGTGTCGGAAAGCTATGATAGCCGCTGAAGGTGCATACCGTACCACGATCGGTACGATAACTATTGGCATAACAGTTGGTAAACCAAATGCCTTCCTTGCTCAAGCGGTCGAGATTAGTACTGGCTCCCTTAACTCCACCGAACGATTCTACCAAAGCTCCACCAAAGCTTTCCATCAAGACGACAAGGATATTGGGTCGCTTAGTACGAAGCAACTCTACCGTACCTTCATCGCCAGTAGGATAAAGTCCCTGAAACAACGATGCACGTTCTTCTTCGCTAAAGTAATTGAACTCGTCGCTGTAATTCTTGGTCTTGCTGGCCGAAGCCATCAGACTGAAAGCCGGGTTCACAGCCGAGTGATTGAGGAATTCGTCATTACAGAAGTATACCTGCCCTATGTTGGCAGTCGACTCCGTAACGCCTCCTCTGATAACTACAAACAACGCTCCGCCTATGAGTATCATCGCGCCTGTTCCGGCTATCCTCTTCTTTACCGCCGGCAATACCGACGGAGTGATACGATAAAGTGCCCACGCACTGACAGCAGAAAGCAACAGAATAACCAAGGTACGCACTATCAAGAACCAAGCCGATACGCTGGCAGCAGCATTCTTTGGCGAATCAAGATAAAGGAAAACAGATGCGTCGAGCTTGAATTTCCAGAAAGGATAAAGGCCCATATCTACAATGAACACAATAGAGACCACCAACGCTATAATAGCGTAATATGCCACAAGCAGCTTACGGAGCGGAAATCGCTTGAACCAAACGCTTACTAAAACGATAAGCCAAGGAATAGCAGTAAGATATCCTGCGGTAGTGGCGTCAAGGCTGACCCCATGCCACATCACCTGAATATAGTCGTTAAAAGAAACGCCACGACTTATGGCATCGTTATAAAGCATGAAACACGGCTTCTGCAAGACGAACGCCAACAGTACCGCTACAAAAAACAGCAATAAATAAACAAGTCTCTTTTTCATCTTCTCTCGTTTTTAAATACTATTTACGGCCAAAATCGGCAGGCACTTCACCCCATTGCTCCGTTTCCCATTTTAGTACTGGCATGGTATATGTATTTTCGCGCAACCATTTTTCCGCACGTTCTATCATCTGAAACAGTTGTTCGGTGCGCTCTGTACGCTCTAATTTGGTCTTGCATTTTTTCTGCTTCACCCAATTCAGCGCGTTACGGCTGTCAGAGTAAATAGTCATGTTCAGTCCTTGCTTTTTCAGCAGGGCAAGACCGTGAACTATCGCCAGAAACTCTCCTATATTATTAGTGCCATACACCGGTCCGAAATGAAATATCTCTTGTCCGGTAAGCAGATATACGCCACGATACTCCATCGGCCCCGGATTACCGCTACAAGCGGCATCTACTGCCAAGCAATTGGTATCAAAGTTCTCGGGCAATTGTTTTTTAGCTACATGCGATGTCTGTCCGTTTTTCTCGCTTGGGTGCAGATAATGATGTGCAGGCGAATTCAAAGCCTCCTCAGCCTCTTCGCGGGTAGTGAACGACTTATATAGTGCTCCCTTAAAATTCTTTATCTGCAGTTGGCAGTCGGTCCATGAATCGTATACGCCCGGATTCACACCTTTCCACACGGTATAATATTTCTTAGCCATCGGTATATAAAAAAATAAGGCACGGAACGCACAGAAATCCGTGCAGTCCGTGCCTTATTATGCTAAAATTGTTTGTATTACATACGTTCAGGAACTTCTATACCCAGCAGCCCCATAGCTTCTTTCACAACTTTCGCTACGTTCTGGCTCAGTGCGAGACGGAAAATCTTCACAGCCTCGTTTTCTTCGCGCAATATGCTGAAATCGTGATAGAACTGGTTGTACTCTTTCACCAAATCATAAGCATAGTTAGCTATGATAGAAGGATTGTAGTCAGAACCTGCCTGTGCTACCACATTTGCGAAGTCTGCCAACATCTGGATAAGATATTCTTCCTTAGTGCTCAGTTCTATACCTGTCGGGATAACCGCAGGGATAGTAATACCTGCCTCGGCAGCCTTGCGGAGGATAGACTGGATACGTGCGTAAGTGTACTGTATGAACGGACCTGTATTACCGTTAAAGTCGATAGATTCTTTCGGGTTGAAAGTCATGTTCTTACGTGCATCTACCTTCAAGATGAAGTACTTCAATGCACCAAGTCCCACGATACGTGCTATATCGTCGGCCTCAGCCTGCGACAATCCGTCCAACTTGCCCAGTTCTGCGCTAGTTTCCTTTGCAGTCTGAATCATAGCCTCCATCAAGTCGTCAGCGTCTACCACTGTACCTTCACGGCTCTTCATCTTACCTTCTGGCAATTCTACCATACCGTATGAGAAGTGAACCAAGCCCTTACCCCATTCAAATCCGAGTTTGTCGAGCAATATAGACAACACCTGGAAGTGATAGTTCTGTTCGTTGCCCACTACATAAATCATCTTGTCGATAGGGAAGTCAGAGAAACGCTGTTCGGCAGTACCTATATCCTGAGTCATGTATACAGAAGTACCGTCGGCACGGAGCAACAACTTATGGTCTAGTCCTTCGCCTGTAAGGTCTGCCCATACAGAACCGTCTTCCTTGCGGTAGAAGAATCCTTTTTCAAGACCTTCCATTACCTTCTTCTTTCCTTCCAGATAAGTATTTGATTCGTAGTAAATCTTATCGAAACCTACACCCATCATCTTATAAGTTTCATCGAATCCGGCGTAAACCCAGTCGTTCATCTTCTTCCACAAAGCACGGACTTCAGGGTCGTTTGCCTCCCACTTACGGAGCATTTCACGAGCCTCAAGCATCAACGGAGAGTTTGCTTCGGCCTTTGCCTTTGCGTCTTCCTCGCTCATACCTTCTGCCATATACTGAGCCATCAGTTCTTTTACTTCGGCTTTATAATGCTTGTCGAAAGCTACGTAATAGTCACCTATAAGGTGGTCGCCTTTCTTGCCCGATGATTCTGGAGTTTCACCGTTTCCGTACTTCAACCATGCAAGCATAGACTTACAGATATGGATACCGCGGTCGTTCACGATATTTGTTTTCACTACCTTGTTGCCATTAGCAGCCATAACGTTTGCCAAGGCATTACCCAGCAAGTTATTACGCACATGTCCCAAGTGCAAAGGCTTATTGGTGTTTGGTGAAGAATATTCAATCATCACCAGCGGAGAGTTTTCATCAGCTTTCTTGATGCCCCAATGTTCATCGGCCTGAATGCGGTTAAGCAGCTCAACCCACACGTCCGAAGCAATGGTCAGGTTAAGGAAGCCCTTAATGACATTGTATTTCGAGATAGCCGGCTCGTTCTTTACAAGATATTCGCCAATCTCTTGCGCTGTCTGTTCTGGACCCTTTTTAGACATCTTCAAGAAGGGGAACACAACGAGAGTAAGATGACCTTCGAATTCTTTTTTTGTCTTCTGCAATTGTACCATCTTGGCAGGAACCTCTGCGCCATACAATTCTTTCACACCCTGAATAACGGATGCTGTAAGTTTGTCTTCTATCTTCATATAATTTATATCTTTCTATTTATACTTGCAAAGGTAGTGATTTTTAGCGATAAACAAGAGTGGACAGGTAATCTTCGGAGAACATTTCGTTAGCTACGTCTAAAAGTCCCGCCGGAGTGAGTGCCTCTATGCGGCTGAACACTTCTTCTTTCGAGTCGTACTTGCCATAGTGAAGAAAGCACTTGCCCATGTCGAGGGCTTTGTTTTCAAAGTTATCGCCGGCAACTCCTATCTGTCCCATGATTTGTTTCTTGGCGGCATCGAGCTGCCCAGATGTCAAAGCCTTATCGCGCAACTTCTTCAGTTCTTTACGTACCAGCTCCATGCAGTAGTCGGCATCGTCGGGGTCGCAACCAAAGTAGATGCAGAACGTGCCAGTATCGGTATATGCCGTGAGGTTGGCCTCCACGTTATATACCAACCCACGCTTTTCGCGCAGCGATATATTCAGCCGGCTATTCATACCCGGACCGCCCAAAATGTTATTCAGCAGATACAGCCCCGTGCGTCGCTCATTATATGCGCTATAACCTCTCGCCCCTATCATGACGTGAGCTTGATGCGTATCTCTACTGATTTCCTTAAATGCCGGAACATATACATCCGGAGCCAGTCGCTTATAATCACCAACTGTTCCTAAAGCGATGTCTGAAGTCAGCTTCTCCATAATGCGTACCACGCGTTTAAAGTCGATGTCTCCAAAAACGAAGAACACCATATTGGTAGTCTTATAATAGCGATTCACAAATCGGAGCGCGTCATCGCTTACAAACTGGCGCAAGCGTTCCGGCTTGCCCAATATGTTACGGCCCAGTGAATGACTAGGGAATATCAGTTCCTCGAAATCATCGAATATCAATTCAGCCGGACTATCTTCGTAGCTCTGTATCTCATCAATAATGACCTCTACCTCCTTGTCTATTTCCTGCTGAGGGAAAATACTGTCGAACACAATATCCGTAAGCAACTCTGCCGCCCTCTGGAAATGTTCTTTCATGAAAGCGCAATAAGCCACTGTCTCCTCTTTATTGGTATAAGCGTTCAAGTCGCCTCCCACATTCTCCATGCGGTTAAGTATATGCCACGGCTTACGCTTGTGCGTTCCCTTAAAGATAAGGTGTTCTACAAAATGCGCCATCCCCTGCTCCTGCGGCAACTCGTCGCGCGTTCCGGCATCGACGGCAAACCCGCAATAAGCCACGTCGGTAGGACTTGGGGCATGGATTATACGCAGCCCATTGGGTAAAGTAATCGTATTATAATTCGACATCGCTTCCTTTCTATAATTTTTACGCTGCAAAAATACAACAATGTATTCAATGTTAAACCTAAAAGGGTGTCGAGAATGAAGAAAAGCAATCTCTTGTTGAATTTCAGACGTGAGTTCGGGATAATAAAGCATCCTTAAAAGTTGGTAATCACCGAATTATTTTGTATCTTTAAGTCTGACAAACAAATAGTTACAAAATTAACGACAATGATTACCAAGGATAAAGTTACGGAATTTTTCTGTATTATTGATGAGTTTGATAAGAATTTTGATTTTGAATTGAAGAAAAATCTTCTTCCTGTCACTGATGGAAGGCAACATCGTAATCGAAAAGCTTCGCTGTCGGATAGTGAAATAATGACTATGCTTCTTCTTTTCCATTTCGGGACTTATCGTAACTTCAAACACTATTACATCTATTGTATTTGTGGACACATGAAACCTGATTTCCCTAATGCTGTATCATATAACAGATTTGTAGAACTGGAACAACGCGTATTTTTAAAGCTTGTTTTCTTCCTCAAACTTTTTGCGTTCGGAAGATGTACGGGGATAAGTTTTGTTGATAGCACTATGATACCGGTATGACACAATCTGAGACGTTATGCCAACAAAGTATTCAAAGGGGGGGGCCGCCGATGGCAAAGACACAATGGGATGGTGTCACGGATTCAAGCTTCATCTGCTGTGTAATGATAGAGGAGAAATTATAACATTCTGCTTTTGCAAGGATACTATATTGAGGACTCAAAACAACTGTCCTTATTCTAAAATTATCCCAAACTCAGGTATACTTTCCAATAAAGGAGCAAATGCACCATCTTTACCTAACAAAGGCTTACCTGCTTTAAGTTGTTCGATCGCCTTGTTCTTGATACTCTCAAAATCAAATTCTTCTTTCATAAATAAACTGTGTTAGCAAATTTAATATTTTATTTCTTTGCTGACACAGTTTAATTTACATCCTCAACAATGCCTTCTATATTGTTTGATAGAATGATATAGAAGGCATTTGTTGTTTTTTATTATAGTAAATTTAAGTCTACCTTAAAAGCATCAATTTAAGTCTAAATTGAAAGTGTGAGTTTTTCCTTTATGATATCCATCATTAAACATTTCGGTGTGTGTAGTTGATTTTTCTCCACGTTTTAATGTGATTTTTAATTGTGAAATATTCTTGGACGGAGTAGAAACGTATATAACAAATGTATTGTCACCTTTATCTTGCACGATTAGTGCACATCTTTCGGTAACAGTAATTTGCGTTTCGGCAAACTTAAGTGTACCACCTTGATAGAAGATAGCTTGTGCCACTTTTGATTGTTTATTATAAACCGCTTGTATCATTTCTGTATTAGATAAAACCTCAAACTTATTATTTTTATAAGTATTCATCACGTTTTTGTCAACTCCCGGTATTAATATATATTCATACGTGTCGTTCTTAGGAGTTACCCCATGATTAATCCACAGAGCATAAATATTACCACTCACTTTATCGGTAGATTGTGAATTGTTGATATCGTTCCAACTTCCTGTTCTTTGTTCTGCTGAGATGCATACTTTTTGCTCTTTATTTGGAAATATGTAACCTATGTTATCATGCCATACCCAATCTATAGGAGTGTCTGTAACTTTGTTGTCTAAATTAAGGTTGTTAATACTGTAATCTTTTGAGTAAACAACTTCTTCTTTAAGATTGCATTGGTTTACAGTTGTTGCTATTGATTCTGACATAGATGAATTTATGCCGTTTCCAAGACAATAAATTTCATTTCCCCAAAAGAACCACGATTTATTGGCAGATACATCTACATTATTTTCTGCAAGATTCATTTTGTAGACAAACGGTCCGATTTTACCATTAGAAACACCTCCTACAAAATCAGATGTTCCTAATTGCTCCCAATTGCTTCCACCTGACGGTATATTGTTCATAAGAGGAGCCGTAATACCTGGTATCTTACACCAGTCCCATATGGGAAAAATGTTTTCGTATTCATTGCCTGATATCTGCAATGCCATGGAGCCTTCGGTCAAGAAATATCCTTTTAGGTTTTCTCCATTTCCTTTCTCACACTTCGAAGTTCTGGAAGAATACGCACGTACTCCAGCAGAATATGCACTGCTTTGATATAATCCATAGTCACCAATATAAAAATTAGTATACGTTTCGGATATAGAACTATAATCACCACTTTTAATCAGGTTCAGCAGTTTTGCATATCCTGCAGAATTTGAGCTATCGGTCTGCTTCATTCTTGTTACTAATGTAGACATGTTGGCATTAAGACCATTTGCTCTGCTCACGCTTCTGCCTATTACATTGTAGAATATCTTATTGTTCCTTATGCTCTTGAGCAAAGTCTCGCTTACAAATTTATACATAATGTTTAACTGCTCTGCCGACATGAAGTATTCTGTTCCGGCAGTATATAAAGCTACTTCGCTAACCCCATTAAGTAGTACAGGTGCATAACCGCCTATATATAGTTGGCTTCCATGCTGAAAATAAGAGTTGTCGTACTGAATACCTTCTTGTGTGGTGTGTTTTAAAGGATAAAAAGCTTCAGAAGTTGCTGTTTTAATAGTGCTTTCGTTTTCATTTAGGCATCCTCTGTATAGCCAATGTAAAGCTATATCTGTTTTATTAGCTCCTGTTTGTTTTCTTGGATCGCCACCTGTTTTCTCTATATAAGACAGTAGATTTTGTTCTATCGTTTTGGGAATGCTTTTATCTCCGCTTCTCATCATAATAAGTAATGCGCATAACAGTTTTGGCTCTCCTATTTGATCGTGCCACCAGTTATTGCTGCTTGGTTGTACTCTATTCCAATAATCGAGTCCTTTTACTATTTTATTATATAGGTCGTTGGTCTTATATAGTTTGCTATCTTTTCTTATATATGATATTACCATTGGTTTTAGGCGTTCAAGATGCTTCTGTGGTTGCCAGTTTACATAAGTCTTATCTTTATAGTTTATATCCGAAAAATATCCATCATCTTTCATCATGTTCATATATTTTTCGGCATTAGAATTAGTAGCAGATATACTACTTACAGCTGAGTTTGTGACTGTAATTTGCTCTCGCATTTTTCTGCATGTCTTAGTCAATTCACTCTCTGTTGTTTGGTCTGTTTGATCTGTCTTTTCTTTATCAGGCCAATCTTCTGCTTTTCCTTGGCAAGAAATTTGACATACAGACATGAATGTAGTAAGCAATAATAAAGTCTTAGAATATTTCATTTTAGATTATCTGTTTTTCAAGTAATATGTTTTAATGCAGTTGTTTTAAGCTATTTATATAAATAATCCTCCAAAATCAACAAATGATTGGAGGATTATTAACAAAAGCAAGCCTAAATAATATCTTGTATTACCATCCTGGATTCTGTACCATTTGTTTACTAATTTGAACTTGGTTTAATGGTATAGGATATAAGTACATAGATTTATTGAATTTACGAGTTTCCACTAACACTCTTTCATAAAAAGCACTTCTATCACCTTTAGGCCCAAACATGTTCATTCCATAAAAGTCTCCTCCCTGTTTGTATCCATCTTTTTCGGCTATCATCCAGCGGCGTACATCAAAGTATCTCTGTCCCTCGGTACAAAGTTCTACACGGCGTTCGCGACGTATAGCCTCACGTAATGCTTCCTGGTTGCCTAGCAGTTCTGGTTTGATATTTTTAAGTAAAGGTATTCCAGCACGTTCGCGTACATAGTCTATGTATTCCAAAATGCGCTGATCGTTAGGATTTATTTCGTTCAAAACTTCTGCATAAAGCAAATAGAAATCTGCTAAACGGAATATAATAGAAGGACGATATTGTACTTTAGGCGATGAACCTTGATTATACAATTTTCTGCATTCTCGTTTAAACAATAAATATCCTGTGGCTGGATAAGTAGCTGACTTATCTGCTCCGTTATTCGCCCCATAATAGAAATTTATAGGATTATTCTTAACTTGCCATTTTCTACCTTGATAGAATACAGTTTGATAGAATCGAGGCTCACGGTTTATCCATTGATTATATATTGCCTGACCATTTTGTGTAGTGAACCCATCTTCCTTATATAATGGAGACTCTTTTATAGTAAGACCATCTTTCATAAAGAAGTCATCAACAAGTTCTTGCATAACACCGGCAGATTGATTTCCTTTCTTTTCAGAGAAAGGAGTACATACCCAATCATATCCCCAAGATGGTAATGCATTAAAGAATGTTTTAGATGATGCCCAAATGATTTCTTTATTGTATGACATAAACAAATTATAAAGCGAATTATCAGCATCAATGGTTTGGGTTCCGCTTTTGTATACTTTATATAAACTGTATTTACCATTGGCAAAAGTTAGGAAGTCTTCCATCGCTTCTTTTGCTAGCTTCCATTTGTTAGGGTCGGCATCAGGGAACAAACGCTTTCCGTCATTATTAACCAATGTAAGAGCTTCAGCATATCCACCATTATATAATGGGCTAGCAGCAAGAATACGAGTTTTAGCTATTACAGCAAGAGCTACACCTTTTGTAGGTAGAGCCAAACGGTTTTCATCGGTTTCTATTGGTGATAGTCCGCCATCTTCGTCTACCAGAGCTTTCATCTCTTTGCAAATATAGTCCACTACTTCATCTACACTGTTACGAGGTAAGTCAAGTTCGCTGTTATATGGGTCGAGTGCTTCATTTACCAAAGGAATAGGTCCGTATAGTTCAAAGAGTTGGTAATAATAAAAAGCGCGAAGGAATTTGGCCTGAGCTACAAGTTGCTTGTATTCATTTTCGTCAAGGAAGTCTACTTGAGAACCTGTAGGAGCTATTACATGTGATTCTTCAAGAAATGTGTTAGCTTGGCGGATAAGTTTATATAAAGTGCCCCAACGGTGTGCGCAAGCGCTATTTGCATTAAAGCCACCCTGTACGTTATAAGCAGCTTCAGTCAAGTTCCCGAAGTTTAATTCGTCACATAGTGCTGCCCACGGATTATTTATACCCAAATCACCTTTAACATCTTTTACTCTGATATTTGAATAGTCCGGAATGCCAGTAAATATATTGCGATGCCAACGGCGCGTATATGATGGATCGTTAAAAACTTGCTCTTTATTCAAATTTCCAGCAAGTTCATCCGATACGTCTAGATAATTGCAACTAGACATTGCTAATGCAACACAAGCATAAGCAATACTTTTAATTATATTGAATGATCTCATAGTTTTTTATTTAAAATGTTACTTCAAGTCCAACTGTAAATGTTCTAGGTAATGGATAAGACATACCATCGTTTTTGTTACCCATTTCCGGATCCCATAATTTAATTTTATCCCATACCGCTACGTTATAACCCATCAGATATATACGTGCAGCTTGCATATGCATCTTTTGTGCAATTGACTTTTTAAAATTATATCCAAGTTCAATGTTTTTCAAACGGATAAAGCTTGCATCACGAAGCCACCATGTGCTATTTGCGCGGTTATTAAAATTAGACGAACTACTTAAACGTGGATATAATACATCTTGTCTCGGATTTTCTTCTGTCCAGCGGTCGAGAGCCTGAATACGTGTTCCTGAAGTACGGTCTCCCCATGCAAATGGATGGAAGCCAGGACCGTTAGCTTGTCCCAACACTGTAGAAACATTACCTGTTCCTTGGAAGAAAACGCTAGCATAGAATCCTTTGTAATCTAAATTCAGTCCAAATCCGTAAACAATTTCAGGAACTGTAGGATTGGCAGCATCTTTAACTACATCAAAATCGTCAATAACACCATCTCCATTCAAGTCTTTAAGCTTGATGTCTCCTGGTTTAGTAGAACCTTTTGTAGATACTGGCAAGCCTTCTTTTAACTTATAATTCTTAGTTCCGTCTGGATTTTCTGTGATATTAAAGTCATCGAAAGTGTATAGTCCTTCTGCAATAAACAAATTTAAACGGTTAAGTCTTGTACCAGTAACATTCATCCATTCATACTTTTGTGGTACTTCATCGTATTCTATAACTTTGTTACGTGCAAAAGTAAAGTTACCACGGAATGTCATTCGTAAATCTCCCACCTTTTCATTCATGATAAGGCTAGCATCACAGCCCTTATTTGTTACTATACCATAGTTTTCCCATGGAGAAACACGGAACCCAGTAAGAGAAGGCAACGTTTTACGTTGTAAAAGGATATCGGTACGTTTATTATCGAAATAGTCGAACTGGATATCTATCTTATTATTGAAAAGTCCTAAATCAAATCCAAGATTTCTTTTGCTTTCAATTTCCCACATCAAATTAGGAGCAGCGAAATTATTTTCAATAATACCATTGCCAACTCCATTTAGTCCACCATTAGCACCGATACCTATATTGTAGCCTCCCGCATCAGTTTTCAAAGTTTCACGATATAAGAAACGTGCTCCACCAGTATTATCATTACCAGTACGTCCTATAGATGCTCTAATTTTAATTTTGTTTACTACATCTTTAAAGCTGTCTGAAATGAAATGCTCGTTAGTAAGAAGGTAAGCCACACCTACAGCGGGGAAGAAGCCGAAGCGATGATTTTTTGCAAACGTTTCACTACCCGTATAACCAAAGCTACCTTCTATAAAATAGCGTTCGTCATAGGAATAAGAACCACGTCCTACAAAACTCTGTTTTCTAGATGCAAGGGCCTCATTGTGGAGTTGTTTTTCTTTCTGCATATAAAGCAACATCATACTAACATTGTGCTTATTAGCAAACAAGCGATTATAACTTAACTGAGTTTCAATGTATATTTTCTTGTCGCCAGAGTTGCTTTCAGTCGGGTCACTCAGTGAATCATTTCCTTTTATTACTTTTTCTAAAATCAAATTGCCGTTCTCGTCTCTACCTGAAGCATGGTATGCTGAGGCAGTCTTTGTGCGCTTCATTGAATATACAGAATAGTTATCAAAACTAATACGTCCCATCCACTTTAAGCCCTTGGTAATGAAATCAAGTTTCTGCTCAAGTTTAATAGTAGACTGTATACTTGTAGTCCATTTTTTCTGGTAACCAGTATGAGTTAATAGGTTATATGGGTTAGTAATATTACTATTAGGTTGAAGAGGAGAAGCCACTGAACCGTCGGAATAATACATCGGAGTAAGGTGAGGAGCAGAATACGATAATTTGGTAAATATCGTGTTCGAATCTGTTCCTGGTGATGTTAATTGTGAATACTGTCCACTAAGGTCTATGCTTAGCAAGGTAGACTTTGTGACATCAATATCAATGTTACTGCGAAGATTATACCGATTAAGACCAATGTTAGAATCATACTCTTCCAACTTGTTGTTTTTAAATATACCCTGTTCGCTAAAATATGCACCAGAAACAAAGTATTTTGCGCGTTCTGAACCTCCTCTTACATTTAAAGTATAACGCTGATTAAAAGTGTGTTTCTTCAGCATATCGAACCAATTTGTATTAGGATACAAATCTAGGTCTTCACCACTTTCATATTTTTGAATCAGCTCTTCAGTATATTCTTCGGCTAGTCCGTCATTTCTTCTAGCTTCATTATACAAACGCATATGGTCGGCGGAGTTCAGCATTTCTGGCAAACGTGTAGGTGTTGCCATGCTTACTTCACCTCTGAAAGAGACTTTTGCTTTTTCAACCTTACCACGTTTTGATGTAATCAATATAACGCCATTAGCACCTTCGGCACCATATACTGCTGTTGCTGCAGCATCTTTTAATACTGTAAAAGATTCTATTTCGTCGGGCTCTATATCTTGCATAGAACGTGGGGCACCATCTACCAATACCAATGGAGAAGTTCCTCCTGCAAACGAACTTGTACCTCGAATCCAGAATTCAGCATTATCATTGCCTGGTTCACCGTTACGCTGAATTGCAATGATACCAGCTATTTGTCCGGCTAGATTGTTTGTAAGATTTCGAACAGGCGCTTTTATCTCTTTTGAGCTAACAGAGTTTACCGAACTTACTACTCCGGTTTTCTTTTGCTGACCGTAACCTATAACCACCACGTCATCTAGACTTACGGATGATTCCATCATGCGTACATTGATAGGAGCGTTACTTTTTATTTTTACTTCTTCTGTATTATAGCCAATATAATTGAATACTAAAGTACCTCCTACATTAGCTTTAATTGAATATCTACCGTCTATATCGGTTATCACGCCTGTAGTAGAACCTTTTACCATGATGGTAGCTCCAATAATAGGGTTACCATCAGCATCGGTTACTAACCCTTTTATAGTAACTTGTTTTTGCTGTGCTGCTGATGGGGCTGTAGATAATTCCTTTCCAGTTTTTACTATTGTGATATAATTGCCATCTTGCTTTAGCTTGTATCCATTGCCAAGAACTTTTGTAAGAGCTTCTTCAATGTTAGTAGTAGAGATATCGGTTTCTATCACTCTGTTTTCATCAACTTGATCGTTGCTATAAATAATACGAACGCCAGACTGTTTAGAAATCTTTTCTATCGCATCTTTCACTGTCATCCTATTGGCGGATAGATTTAAAGAATAGTTTCTGTTTAATAACGATGGTTCGCTAGTGTTTGCATGAACTTGTGGAGATAATATCCCTGCATATAGAGATATTGCACCTATTAACAGGCTTTTTTTATATATTTTTAAGCCTATATTTTTTCTGTTTTTCATATATTTACAAAGTTTTATTTAGATAAGAAGTTTATCAAGTAAGGGCTTGATTTACATTGCTTTTGGGGAGGGGTAGTATTTTGCGGATACTATCTCTTCTTTGTTTTAATCGATTTTCTTTATGCCATATTTTATATCTTTTATGTTAATACTATTATTGTTAATCTCTAATTTTACTTCTTCTGTGCTATTAATGAATTCTATTATGCGTTTAAGACTTGCATCATGTCCGATGGAGAATGTAAATCGTTTGTTTCTTAACGAATTGTTTTCATAGTTAACATCAAATTTATACCAATGCCCAATCTGTAATAATATTTCTTCGAGGGTATTATTGCGAAATATGTATTCGTTATTTGTCCACGATGTGTAAATGTCTGTATCAACAATTTCTACTTGAGATTTTAAGTTTTTTTTGTCGAAAACAATCTGTTCAGATGGTTTTATTCGTATTGTTTCGTCATTATGTTCCATTTGTACCGAACCTTCTACTAATGTAGTTCTGATATTGCGTTCATTAGGATAATTACTAATATTAAATTTTGTGCCTAACACACGTATATTAATATTGTCGGCATGAACAATAAAAGGAGAACCTGCCTTGGCTACCTGAAAATATGCTTCACCTTTAAGGCTTACTTCTCTTACGTCACCGAATTTGTTTGGAAAAATCAATTCTGATTCTGCATTTAATGTAACTGTTGTACTATCCGACAAGACTACAGTGTAAATGCGTCCATGTGGTATTAGTAAACGGTTTTCTGTTCTTCCTACCGTTTTCGTTTCTGATTTTTCTTTATCGTTTTGTAGACTAAGCAGTTTAGCTGAATTGTCGTTTTTAATATTTATATGTTGTTTGTCTGTTATTGCAAAAGATTTTTCTTTTAGATTTATGCATTGGGATTCGTCATTTATTAGTAGCACAGGTTCTGTAATGTCGGCAAGCGTTATCTGCTTCTTTCCATTATATTGAGCTATGTATATTAGCGATATAGTTAGAAGTGTTACCGCAGCGATTGACGCTACATATTTATATATACGATGTAAACGTAAAGCTTTTATTTGTTTTGGGCGTTTGCTGTTATTACTGTATTTGTTCATCAGAATCAAATTGTACATTCGGTGCTCATTAAGGAATTCCTCAAGGTTTTCTTGCGACAGATTTGTCCAATTGATAATCTGAATCTCTTCTTCACGAGAAGCTTCACCTTTGAAATATTTATTTAGTAGTTCTTTATCCATGCTATTGCTATTATTAAAAGGACTGTTTTTAGCCCTTAACATTATAATAGCACTTGTTTGATGATATACCCTAAACGAAAAGTTATTTTTTTTATTGCTATTCGCTAAAACTTATCAATCTTTCTATAAACAATCGGCAAATAACTTATTATACTTTGCTTTAAGAAGCAATGGAATTTTATTGTAGCATAAAAAAATGGCATATTGCGGTGAAAATAATCACTATATAGTCTTTTAGAGCCATGCGAAGTATTTTCATGACTTTAGAAATATGATATTCAACCGTTTTTATGCTTATAGCCATCTCCTTGGCTATTTCGGCATTAGTTTTGTTTTCGTATCTGCTTTTTGCAAAGATTGAGCTTGTAAGTTCTGGCAAATTGTTTAAAGTGTTATCAATAATATCTTGTATCTCTTTTGAAAATAATTCTTGTGGGTTGCATGCCTCTAGTGTAGATATCCTAAAATTGATAATGCGTTCGTTCATATCTAGTATTTGTGCTTCTGCCTCATCTTTTATATTAATATGTCGCAAATAATTAAGGCATTTATGTTTCACTACAGTAAGTATATATCCAGGGATATTGGTATCTTGTGGAATTGTGTCTATCCTTTCCCAATAATACAACATCGCATCCATGAATATATCTTCTGCGGCCTCTCTATCTTGTATATATGATAAAGCGAAACGAGTAAATGGCTCTTTATATTTATTAAAGAGTTGTGTAAATACTTCTCCTTCCATTTTTATTTGTTTTATGTTTTATTGGCAATACGTCGGTAAAAATATACCGACGTATTGTACAGGGGAATGATTCATGACCAGAAAAACAGTACCTTATCTGTCTCTTATACACATCTCCGAGCCCACGAGACAAGAGGCAA
>ERZ1026903.242-NODE-242-length-28553-cov-40.109938_pt1 | contig 28553 bp, 21 predicted proteins | sample MGYA00380180_ERZ1026903 | MGnify/ENA primary metagenome ERZ1026903 (study PRJEB33269, sample SAMEA4719816) | human gut metagenome | biome: human-associated habitat; feature: organic feature; material: feces | place: Cameroon | collected 2013-10 ... | reverse complement strand
AGCATTTTGTCCTTGGAGAGGGACTTTAATAACTACTACTTTATAATACGAGGAGCTTTGAGGATGAAAAAAGTAGCTTTATTATTGGCGGCAGCCATGCTGGCGCTGGCCGGATGCGCGTCTGCGGGCGATACCGCGGCGGCTTCGGAGGCCGCACCGGCTGAGAGTACGGCGGAGAGCGCCGCGGCGGAGGACAGCACAGAAGCGGTGCTGCCGGGCGAGCCGCACCCCCTCTCGGCCTATAGCGCCTTCGCGGTCAGCGGCAGCAGCGTCTATGTGGCGGTCCCCCACTTTTCAAGCAGCGCGGACAGTCTCGGCAGCTTTGAGCACAGCACCGTGTATAAAACAGACCTTACCACCGGGCAGACCTATGAGATGTACCGCACGGACTCCATTCTTACGTCCGCGCCGCTGGTCATAGACGACACGCTGTATTTCATCTGTTACGACGGCGGTATGCTGGCCCTGCCGACGACGGGCGGTGAGGCGCGCGTGCTGCCGTTCTCCTACGACGACTGGATGCCTGTTTTTTACGCAGGTCACTACCTCTACTGCCGGAGCGTCAGCGCCGCGCCATTCTGCCGTACCGGCGGTATGCGGTTTAACTTGGAAAACGGGGAGACCTCGCCGTGGAATATCCCGGTGGAGACAATGTACATTCCCGATGTCGTCGGGGACGCGCTGCTGCTCTGCCGCGTTGTCTCGGATTATCCGGTGCCCTACCCGGACGACGACGAGATGTCCCAGGCGCTTTTGCAGAACACCACGCTGGAATACACCCTGGCCGACCCCGCGACGGGCGCGGTGCGGCAGACCTGCTTTACCCTCCCCTATGACATACCGCAGCCGGGGAACCTTACGCTCTACACCTACCTTGGCAAGTGCGGCAGTGACTTCTATTTCCGCGCAGACCAGTGCGACGATGAGTACGCTTTGGTTTCCCAGTCCGTGCTGCGCATCGGCACGGACGGCACCCGGACCGACCTTGGCATTACCAAAACGCCGGATTACCTGGATTACTGTGCGGTTTTGCAGGGCGATGAGGTACGCTGGCTCCTGACCCGCGGCACCGACGGCATCTATCTGATTTACGACACGCAAGGCCATGAGATCGGCCGCAACAAGCGGCCCGCCGGGCTGGAGGCCTTCTTCCCGCTTTGTATGCTGGACGACGGGCGTCTGCTGATGGTCGTCGGCTACGACTGGGAGCACGACAGCGCGGCCCGGTACGCTGTGATGGACGCCGACGAATTTTTGAACGGCGGGTCGGCATATCGCGAGATGACGTTTGCGGAGTGAGTGTCATTGCCCGGGCGGTCTTTACTGGCCGGAAGCGGGCACGGGTCGTCGGAGACGCCGACCCCTACGGGTGACCCGCAAGGTGGATGTCTGCCTGGCGGCGGGGTGAGGGCACCCCGCCCTACAGGGAACGGCATGGTAACCGTAGGGGCCGACGCCCGCACCGTTCCCGCCGCAAAGCGCACAGGCTGTAGGGCGGCATGCCCCCATGCCGCCGGGCATCTTTCCGCCGCCGCAATGCTCCCGGGTTGCCGGGAGCGCCGACCCCTGCAACAACCCGTAAAACATAAAAACAAAATATTTTATCAAATCTTCTTCCCGTGTAACAACTCGGACACAACCGGGGTGTAAGCTGGTCACAAATGAAAAGTTGAAAGGAGCCTGTGTTATGAAACGACTAGCCTTTGTCCTTGCTGCCGCGCTGTTCGCCCTGACCGCCTGCACCTCGGCGGCGGAAACTGCAACTGCCGCAGAACCCGCCACCACACCCGAAACCACCACCGAACCGACAAGCAAGCCCGCTGCGGCTGAGACCGGCCCACTCTATACTTACAGCCACCGCTATGCGCAGGATGTTGTCTATGATGTCATGCCTGCCTTTAATGACCAGTTGGACCACATCGGAACGAACGTTTACAAAAACGACCTGAACGCCGGGCAGGTTTCGCTGTTTTACAGTTGCGACGACTGCTGCATCGCCGACCCCTATGTGACGAGCGACGCGGTATACCTGCTCACCTACAACAGAGACCGCGACAACAAAATCATTGCCCTGTCGCCGGATGGTACCAAAACTCACGAGATTCCCTTTGACCCATACGCCTCGACCGTTGTCTTATACAGCGACCGTTATTTTTATTGCATGGATGGTCATGCCCCCTATGATACCGCAAGCGGGTTCCGCCTTGACTTGCAGACCGGCGAGACAGCGCCCTGGGACTTGCCCGTCGAGACAACTGGCGCACCGGATGCCGCCGGTGATTTTGCCGTGACCGCGCGGCTCATTTCAGACCACCCTGTACAGAGATTGCGAAGGTAAACCCGCCTGCCGGGGTATCGTCTTACTATCCTGTTTCCATGCTGGACGATGGTCGGTTGCTGCTAAACATCGGCTACGATCTCGATCACGACTACATGACCCGATACGCTACCATCGACCCCGACGCCTTTTTGAGCGGCAGTACCAAGTATACCGAGATGGAATTTGTCGGATAAAGGGTTGCCCCCTGCGGCGGGGTGAGGGCACCCCGCCCCACAAGTCACGATACGGTAGGCCGTAGGGCGGCATGCCCCCATGCCGCCGGACATCTTCCCGCCGCCGCAACGCTCCCGTGTTGTCGGGAGCGCCGACCCCTACAACGGTGGGCGCGGCTGCGACGGCCAGAGGACTGGCCGCCCTACAACATGCCATTCATAGAATAAAACCCAGCCCCCGCAATGTTTTCCACATTGCAGGGGCTGGGTTGTTTAAAACTTTAAGACATGAACCGATCCTTCAGGTTCTTGAAGAAGCTCTTGCGCTTCTCGTAGTTCTCGTCCTTCAGGCTGTCCTCAAAGGCCTTCAGGGCTTCGCGCTGGGTGCGGTTCAGCTTCTTGGGGATCTCCACGTCCACAATGACGTACTGGTCACCGCGTCCGCGCCCGTTCAGGTACTGGATGCCCTGGCCGCGCAGGCGGAACTTCGTGCCGCTCTGGGTACCCTCGGGAATCTTCTGGACGACCTTGCCGTCCACGGTGGGGACCTCAATTTCAGCGCCCAGCACAGCCTGGGAGTAGGTAATGGGCACGCGGACATACACATCATAGCTGTCGCGCTCAAACACGGCGTCGGGCTTGACCGTCACATGGACGATCACGTCGCCCGCGGGGCCGCCGTTCGTACCGGCGTCGCCCTGGCCGCGCAGCGCAATGTTCTGGTCGTCGTCGATACCCGCGGGGATCTTGACCTCCAGCGTCTTGCGGGCACTGGTCTTGCCGGTGCCGCGGCAGGTCTTGCAGGGGTTCTTGATGATGGTGCCGCGTCCGCCGCAGTGCGGGCAGGGCTGCTGGCTCTGCATCACACCAAACGGCGTGCGCTGCTGGGTCACAACATAGCCGCGGCCACCGCACTCGGTACAGGTCTCGGGGCTGGAGCCGGGCGCACAGCCGGTGCCGCGGCAGTCCGGGCAGGTCTGCTGACGGTTCAGCGTGACCTTTTTGGCGCAGCCGTGGGCGGCCTCCTCAAAGGTCAGGATCACATTGGCCTGAATGTCATGGCCCTTGCGCGGCGCGTTGGGGTTGGAGCGGGTCGAGCCGCCGAAGCCGCCAAAGCCGCCGAAAATATCGCCGAAGATGTCGCCCAGATCGACGCCGCCGGCGCCGCCGGTGCCGCCGAAGCCGCCAAAGCCGCCACCGTAGCCGCCGCCGGGCTGGCCGGCCCCATAGTTGGGATCGACCCCAGCGAATCCGAACTGGTCATAGCGCTTGCGCTTGTCCGGGTCGGAAAGAACATCGTTGGCCTCATTGACCTCCTTGAACTTTTCCTCGGCGTCCTTGTCGCCGGGGTTCAGGTCGGGGTGGTACTTTTTGGCCAGCTTGCGGTAGGCGCTTTTGATCTCGGCATCGGTGGCGTTTTTGCCGATCCCCAGCACCTCGTAGTAATCACGTTTTTCTGCCATAGAATCTATGCCCTCTATTTATGGGTTGTGAAAAGGCTTCCCCTTGCGGGGAAGCTGTCCGCGGAGCGGGCTGATGAGGTGAGACCTGCCGGATATTGCCCGCAAACAGGCAATCCCGGCAGCTTGGCCCTCATCCGGCCTTGCTTCGCACGGCCACCTTCCCCCGCGGGGGGAAGGCTTTATTTTAACTTTCTCTATAACCCCCAAGGGCCGCCGCCGGGTTTGCCCAGCGGCGGCCTTATTATGGGTTTGTTACAGCTTAGACCTCGTGGAAGTCGGCGTCAACGGCGCCGTCGTCCCTCGGCTGCGCACCGGCATCGGGGCCGGGCTGCGCACCGGGCTGCTGGCCCGGTGCCTGGGCGGCCTGCTGGTAGACCTTCTCGCTGATGGCGTAGAAGGCTTTCTGCAGGTCATCCTGCTTTGCCTTGATGTCATCAACGCTGCCGGACTTCAGGGCTTCCTTCAGGGCAGACAGCTTGGTCTCGACCTCGCTCTTTTCCTCGGCGGAAACCTTGTCGCCGAACTCGCCCAGCGCCTTCTCGGTCTGGAACACCATCTGGTCGGCGTTGTTGCGCACATCGACTTCCTCGCGGCGCTTCTTATCCTCGGCGGCATACTGCTCGGCGTCCTTGACAGCCTTGTCGATGTCGTCCTTGCTCATGTTGGTGGAAGCAGTGATCGTGATGCTCTGCTCCTTGCCGGTGCCCAGGTCCTTCGCGCTGACGTGAACGATACCGTTGGCATCAATATCGAAGGTGACCTCGATCTGCGGCACGCCGCGGGGAGCCGGGGCGATGCCGTCCAGATGGAAGGTTCCGAGGCTCTTGTTGTCGCGGGCAAACTCACGCTCGCCCTGCAGGACGTTGACCTCAACGCTGGGCTGGTTATCAGCCGCAGTGGAGAAGATCTGGCTCTTCTTGGTGGGGATGGTGGTGTTGCGGTCAATGATCTTGGTGCAGACGCCGCCCAGAGTCTCAATGCCCAGGCTCAGCGGGGTAACGTCGAGCAGCAGCAGACCCTTGACGTCGCCCTGCAGAACGCCGCCCTGGATGGCAGCGCCGACAGCAACGCACTCATCGGGGTTGATGCCCTTGAACGGCTCGCAGCCCAGCTCCTTCTTGACAGCGTCGTAGACGGCGGGGATACGGGTGGAGCCGCCGACCATCAGAACCTTGGCTAGGTCGGAAGCCTTCAGGTCGGCATCGGCCAGAGCCTTGCGGACGGGGGTCATGGTGCGCTCGACCAGATCAGCGGTCAGCTCATTGAACTTAGCGCGGGTCAGCGTCATGTCCAGATGCTTGGGGCCGTTGGCGTCCGCGGTGATGAAGGGCAGGTTGATGTTGGTCGTGGTCGCGCTGGACAGCTCGATCTTGGCCTTCTCGGCAGCCTCCTTCAGGCGCTGGGCAGCCATCTTGTCCTTGCGCAGGTCGATGTTGTTCTCGCGCTGGAAGTCCTCGGCCATCCAGTCGATGATGCGCTGGTCGAAGTCATCGCCGCCCAGGTGGGTATCACCGTTGGTAGCCAGAACTTCGGTAACGCCGTCGCCCATCTCGATGATGGAGACATCGAACGTACCGCCGCCGAGGTCGTAGACCATGATCTTCTGGTCGGCTTCCTTATCGATGCCGTAAGCCAGAGAAGCAGCCGTAGGCTCGTTGATGATACGCTTGACGTTCAGACCGGCGATGGTACCGGCGTTCTTGGTGGCCTGACGCTGGCTGTCGTTGAAGTAGGCGGGGACGGTGATGACGGCCTCGGTGACAGGCTCGCCCAGATAAGCCTCGGCGTCAGCCTTCAGCTTGGAGAGGATCATAGCGCTGATCTCCTCGGGGGTGTAGTCCTTGCCGCCGGCATGGACCTTTTCAGCCGTGCCCATCTTACGCTTGATGGAAGAAATCGTGTTCTCGGGGTTGGTGATGGCCTGGCGCTTTGCGACCTGGCCGACCAGACGCTCGCCGGTCTTGGTGAAGCCGACGACAGACGGGGTGGTGCGGGCGCCTTCGGCGTTCGCGATGACGACGGGCTCGCCGCCTTCCATAACGGCGACGCAGCTGTTGGTAGTACCTAAGTCAATACCGATGATCTTGCTCATAAATAAAACTCCCTTCAAATTTGCTTTGAATGCAGTGAATGTCAATTTATATGGAAACGAATCGTTTGATTCGGTTCGACGTTATTCTGCGACGACGACCATCGCGTGGCGGATGATCTTGTCACCGATCTTATAGCCCTTCTGGAAAACCTGCACGACGCTGCCGCTCTCCTGCCCTTCGGCGGCGGGGACCTGCTGGACGGCGTTCATGAAGTTGGGGTCAAACGGCTGGTTCAACGCCTCGATCTCGGTGATGTGCAGCGTTTCCAGAGCCTTGGCGGCCTTGTCCAGCGTCATCGTGACGCCCTTCTTGTAGTTCTCGTCCGCGCAGGCGGTGTTGGCGGCCATGTCCAGCGTGTCCAGGATGCCCAGGATCTGGATCACGGCGTGGGACACACCGTCGTTGAACTTCTGGTCAGCCTCGCGCTGGGAGCGCTTGCGGTAGTTGTCATACTCAGCAGCGGTGCGGAGCAGCTGGTTCTTGAGGTCGGCGTTTTTCTTTTCCTCCGCCTCCAGCTTGGCCTGCAGGGCCGCGGTCTCGTGGTGATGATGCTTGCAGTCGTGCTTGCCCTCGTGCTTTTCCTCGGCCTGGGGGGCCTCCTTTTCAGGGGCCTCCTGTGCGGGGGTCTCGGGCTTTTCAGCAGCCGCTTCCGTCTCCGGGGCGGTCTGTTTCTTTTCTTCTTGGCTCATTGCGGGTCTCTCCTTCTTCGTTTATTGGCCCTGCCCGGCCATGCTCTGCCCCATTCTGGCGGCAAAGTAGTCCAGGATCGGCAGCAGCCGCTCGTACTCCATGCGGGTGGAGCCGATCAGTGCGACGGAGCCTGTCAGCCCGCCGCCGGCTAAGTACCGCTTGCTGACGATGCAGGCGCCCGGCATCGCAGGGTCAAGGTCGCAGCCCAGCGTTGCGGTAATCTTGTTGCCTTCGGGGCGGATGAGCTCCGTCGCGGCCTCATTGTCGGAGAATATCTCCAACAGCGTGCCAAGGTTCTGGCGGACGTCCGGCATCTTTGCCAGATACTGCGCGCCCTCCAGACAGGCCTGCGGGCCGGTGGTGACGAGCGCCTGTGCCGCCATGATGACGGGGGCCAGCCGCTGTCCTGCGGCCAGCACCATGCTGGCCATGAGCATCGGGCTTAAATCCTGCGGGGCGACGAAAGTCAGCCCGCGGTTGAGCAGCTGTGCCAGGTTGGCGGCATCGTCCCGGGTCAGACCGGTGTCAACGCGGGCCACGCGGGTCCGCACGCCGCCTGCGCTGGTCACGGCCAGCACTGCGGCGCTGTAGCGGCCCACCTGCACGACCTCAAAATGGGCAATGCAGAGATCCGGCGCCTGCGGTGTGGTAGCGGCAGCCGTGCAGCCTGTCATATCGGCCAGGCAGCGGGTCGCGGCGGGCACGAGCTTTTCCGGCTCGGCATCCATGGCGGCGAACAAATCGTCAATGCGGCGGCGGTCCTTCTCCGGCAGGGTGCCGGACTTTGGCGCGTCGATCAGATGATCGAGGTAGTAGCGGTATCCCTGGGCGCTGGGCACGCGGCCCGCGCTGGTGTGGGGCTGTTCCAGCAGACCCAGCTTGGTCAGGGCAGCCATCTCATTGCGCAGCGTCGCGCTGGACAGTGCCATGTCAAAGTAGTTTGCCAAAAGACCCGAGCCGACAGGCTCACCGTCGTTGGCATACAGGGCAACAATAGCTTCCAGTATACGCTGCTTGCGCGCATCCATGGCCATGCTGCTCATCTCCTTTGGTTTGCTTTTGTTGGTTTGTTTAGCACTCTTTATCTCAGAGTGCTAAGTTTATTATATCCCCGTTTTGCAAACTGTCAAGGGTTTTTCCGAATTTTTTGTAAGTTTAACAGTTTCGTCACAATCGGATTGAGCAGTTTCCCTATTATTATATATGTAGGGGCCGGGCATGCCCGGCTTCTACGCTGCTATGCTTTTCACTCCTCCATCCACCGCGCCAGAAACTCTGCGGCGGTGGCGGCGGCGCGGACGGTCTCGTCGTTGGGTGCGGCCTCGCGCAGGGTGCCGTGCAGCAGCACGCCGCCTTCGATGTCACCGTGTACCAGGATCGGCGCGGCGCACAGCAGGTACCGGCTGCCCAGCGACTCCCGCTCCGCGGCGGACGCCGGGGCCGTGTAGAGCTTGCGCCGGGTCAGCAGCGGCTCGATCTCGGGCGGGAGCGGTGCGCCGAGCAGCTCGCCCTTGCCCGCTCCGGCAGCGGCGACGATATGCTCCCGGTCACAGACGGCCACGGCGCAGCGCAGCCGCCGGGCCAGCACGTCCGCATAGACGGCGGCAGGCTCGCCGAGCTCGGCCAGCGGCGAATACTTTTTAAATATGACCTCGCCGTTGCCGTCCGTGTAAATTTCGAGTGAATCTCCGGTGCGGATGCGCTGCGTCTTCCGAATCTCCTTCGGGATGACCACCCGGCCCAATTCGTCGATACGGCGCACGATTCCGGTTTCTCTCATACAAAATCCCCCCTGGTTTTTTCTGGTAGTATCTGCGGGGATGCCTATAAATATGTAAGGAGTTTGGTTATGGAGCTATTGCAGACAACGCTTTGCTATCTCGAAAAGGACGGTGCGTACCTGATGCTGCACCGCGTCAAAAAGAAAAACGACGTCAACCACGACAAGTGGGTCGGCGTCGGCGGCAAGTTTGAACCGGGTGAGGACGCGCTGGCCTGCGCCCTGCGCGAGGTGCGCGAGGAGACCGGCCTGACGATGCACGCGCCGGTCTGCCGCGGCATCGTGGATTTTTTCTGTGACCCATGGCCCGCCGAGCGGATGCACCTGTACACCTGCACGGATTTTTCCGGCGTGATGACCGACTGTGACGAGGGGTGCTTAGAGTGGGTGGACAAGGCCGCCGTGCAGGATCTGCCGATCTGGCAGGGGGACAAGATATTTTTCAAGCTGCTGGCGGAGGACGCACCGTTTTTCCATTTAGAGCTGACCTATGATGGGGATGTGCTGGTAAAGGCGGTGCTGGATGGGGTAAGTTTGGCGCTGTGATAAACAGGAAGCGGCGGCATGAGGGCATGCCGCCCTACAGGCAGATGGTATACCTGCTACTATGGCAAACGGCCCCGCGGGTCGTCGCGGACGCCGACCCCTACAACTCCCGGTAGGGGCCGGGCATGCCCGGCCCGCAGCTTCGCGGGAGCAACCCGTTCACGGGCAATCACACCACCCCCCCGGGCCGTCGGGCATGCCCGGCCCCTACCGTGCGGCAAAAAAAGAGCGTGTGCTTTTCTGTGCACACGCTCTTTTCTTATGTCTCAATACGTCGTGATCGTCGTCCCAACGAAATAATGCGTCAGAATATCCTGATAGCCCCAGCCGTTGCGGGCGTAGCCGATGGCGCCCCACTGGCTCATGCCGCAGCCGTGGCCATAGCCGTAGACATCAAAGATAAAGCAGTCCAGATCGGCGTTGTAGCTGACTGTGAAGCACTGGCTGCGCAGGCTGCGCCCGTCAACGCTCTGGCGGGCCAGCAGATTCTCGCGGAACCAGCGCCCGCTGACGGTGCCGACGCCCGCGTCCGGGCCGACCTGGATCTTGGCGACCCAGCCGTACTGGTTGGCGGACTGGATCGTGAACCAGCTGTTGGGGTCCACGCCGGACAGGTCAATGTCCATCACATCGCGGATGCGGTCCTGCAGTGTCTGGCGGGAGAAGCGGGCCGTGCCGCTGGAATTGCCGTTCGTGTTCCAGTGGCTGGACACGCTCTGGTCATACGGGCTGTCCACGGCCTGCAGCCAGGCGCGGTCATTGCCCCAGACCTCGGCAGCGGAGGCCGTGCCGGTGCTGGCCGACGCAAAGTACGGCGTGAAGCAGACCTGCCCGTTGTAGGTAACCAGCACATGGGCGACCTCCTGCGCAGCGGCCAGCGCGGCAGCGCCCGGCTCGGCACCCAGCACCGACGGGTAGCCCGACTGGCTGATGATCCAGCAGTGGGTCGCCACACACTGAGCTTTGTAGGCTTCGGCGGGTGCGTTGGGGCCCAGCTCGTTCTGGGCCACCATGGCCAGGCACTGCACCAGATCCATCGTCTGGGCCGTGCCGTTCATCGTCACGTTGATGGTCTCCCCTGTGCCGCTGTTGTCGGGCTGAGGAGCCTCGGTGGGGGCGGCTGTCGGCTCGGTCGTCGTCTCACCGGCGGCGGAATCCGCCGGAGGCTCGGTGGGCGCAGACGTGGCCGTCGGTTCCGGCGTGGCGCTGGTCTTGATCTGATCCACCGTCACGGTCTGCTCGGGCAGACTGCCCTCGGCGCCTTTGTTCAGGTCGGCCTCCGCGGCGGAGGTCGAGCCGGCCACGTCGGTCAGGCCCGCCAGCAGCTTGTCGGTGCTGGCCAGCAGGCTGTCCGTGATGGCCTGCAGGTCGTCCGCGCGCTGTGCCAGGTCCGCCGTGTCCGCGGCGGTGTCGCTGCCCGTGCCGCCGTTCTTGCGGGCGGCCTGGGCGGCGGTGCTCTGCTGGGCGTAGCGGTCCACACTGGCCTGCACCAGCGTGCTGACCGTCGGCATTGGCTGGCCCTTGCGCTCATACTGGGCCGCCGTCAGCAGCGGCTCCTCCGCTGCCGCGATGGCCGAGGTGTTTAAAAGCTCTGCCTCTCCCTCGCGGATCAGCCGCCCCGTGATGCAGAGCAGCACGCCGCTCTCGTCACTGTGGGTCGTCACGGTCAGGAAGCGGGAGTCGTCACCCACGTCAACGCCGGTGTCAAACAGGCTGCGAGCCTGAATGCCCGCGACGAAGGTCAGGTAGTCGTAATAGCTCGACAGGTCGGTGCTGCCGTACAGGTCAAATGCGCCCGCGCCCTGCTCGGACGGGTCAAAATAGTAGACCGCGATGGCCTTGAAGCGATAGACACCGCCCGCCGTGTACAGCGTGAAGCCGCTGTTCTGCTTGAGCGTATCCTCGTCGGCCAGCGCCTTGTAGTCGCTGCCCGTGCATTCCACCACGGTGTTGCCGGGGGTGGCGGCGTCCAGTGCGCTGGGCGTGGCAAAGCGGACGATAGACGGTGCCTCGCCGCTCTCGGGCGTTTCCGGGTCGGGCGTGTCGGCGGCGTAAACCAGCGCGCCGTCCAGCCCGGGCCAGCCCAGATAGCCGACGACGCCGGGGCGGCGCTCCAGCGCCTTGCCCAGGTAGTTCTCGGCGGTCGTATCGTAGAGCGCCGTGCCGTAGCTTTTGGCCGCGGGGCGTGCGCCCAGATCACAGCGCAGGAACAGCCACAGCGCCCCGCCGCCCAGCACAAGCACCAGCGCCAGCACGACAAGCCCCAGAATAACGGTGCGTCTGCGGCGGCGCTCGCTCTTTTCAATGATCTCAAGGCTGCGGTTCTTGATGCTGGGCTGCACCGGCCCGCTCTCGGGCTTTTCGGCCTTGCGGCGGCGCTTTTTGTCGGTTTTCCGCGCGGCCTTTTCTGCGGCGGCCTCCTCAACGGCGCTGGCGTCAAACAGCTGGGTCGCAGCGCGGGTAAAGTCCTCAACGCTGGCGCTCTTGCCCGCGGCCTCGGCGGCGTCATCGGCAGCCTGCGCGGCGGCGATGGCGGCGGGGTCAAGATCCGCGGAGAAGTCGGGGATGTCATCGTCCAGCACAGACGGTGCGGGGGCACGGCCCTGCGGGACGTCGGGCAGAGGTGCTTCGTCCGCCGGGGCGGGCGGCTCCACGGGCCGGGCACGGCGGATGCGGGCGTGCCGCGGCGCTTCCGGTCCAGACGTCTGGACCGGCTCCGGGGCCGCCGCCTGCGCGTCCGCGTCCGTTTCAAAGCGGATGACGCCTGTCGGCTCGGAGACCTCGGGCGGCGTCGCGGCGGCATCGCGGCGGTGCAGCGTGCGGTGCGGGGCCGCGGGGTCGGGCGCGGCAGACTGCTCCGGCTGCGGGAAGCTCGGCGGGCTGACCGGCGCGGGCCGGTCAAAATCGAGCATCGGCTCAAAATCGGCGGTATGGTCGGCGTCCCGCGTGGGCGGCGTGCGGCGGCGCAGCGAGAACCGCACCGTGTTGCCGCGGCTCCGGGCGGCCTCCGACACAACGAGCAGCGGCCGGTCATGGCCGGGGCGGAACGTGATGCAGGAATCTGTCAGCTGCAGGCCGAACAAACGGCGGCGCAGCAGGTCCAGGATCTGGTTGCCGATGAAGGTATCGTTCATATCGGGCGGCAGGGCGCAGGCCACCGCGCCGCGGCGGTCACACACCAGCACAAAGGGGCACTGCCCGACGCTGGCGGGCATGTAGGCGGCAGCGTAATCCGCGCCCGTGACCTGCAGCGCGGCCAGCGCACGGCCCGCTGCGGCCTGCACAATGTCGCCGGGGAAGCGTCGGAGCAGCTGCTCCGGCACGGTGATGCGGCGGGATTTCTGCGGGTCGGCGTAGCTCTCGGTGCCAAAGTCAAAGACGGCCTCGCTGTGGGGCAGCGGCTGCAAAAGGCTGCCCAGCAGGCGGCCCGTCGGCTCGTCCACGGCAACCAGCAGCTTGCGTTTTTCCAGCAGCGCGTCCAGCGTGGCCTGGGCCAGGCTGGTCTCCCCCTCGGCAAAGACATCGTCGCCGAACTTGGCGCGCAGCCGCGCGGCCCATTTATCGCAGTATTGCTCCGCCATGGCGCGGTTGGGGGCGCTGACCTGCACACAGATGGCAAACTCGCCGTCCCGTTCCAGCAGACGCAGGCCGGGGCAGCCATCATCCCGGATACCCCGCAGCACGGAGGATACCTCCGCGCCCGTGGGCCCGAAAACACGCAGGATTTTCAGTTGAGTGTTGACCATGGTGGAACCTTTCTTGTGTTGAATTGTCTTCCCTCAAGGGAGAAGGTGTCTACGGCCCCGCCCGCAGACGAATGAGGGGCAGCCTTGCCACAACCACCCGTAAACAGGCGATCCCGGGAGCTTTCACCTCATCCGCCGCTGCGGCGGCACCTTCCCCTCAAGGGGAAGGCTTGTGGCTTTATATATCCAGTTCTCTGTCCGCCGTCTCCGGCGTGAAACGCACGCTGTCCGGCACATCGAGGCCCAGCGCCATGCGGCGGAGCATATCCAGCGCGTACAGGGCGGCGCGGGTGCGGATGATCTGGCGGTCCTGATAGCCGCCCAGGGTCAGGCGCATTAAATACCCCGTGTCCGTGCGGGTGTCGGCACCGGCCAGATAGACCGTACCCACCGGCTTGCCGGGCAGTGCGCCGCCGGGTCCGGCCAGTCCCGTGATGCCCACGGCCAGCTCTGCACCGGATTCCCGGGCAGCGCCAAAGGCCATGGCCGCGGCCACGGGCCCGGACACGACGTTGTACTTTTCAATGACAGCCGCATCCACACCCAGCAGCTTTTGCTTGGCGGCCTCGGCGTAGGTGACAAAGCCGTAGCCGAACACCTCGCTGGAGCCGGGCACGTTCGTCAGCCGCTCGGCGATCATGCCGCCGGTGCAGCTCTCCGCCGCGGCGGCGTGCAAACCGTGCTCCCGCAAAGCGCGTACCACCGTGTATTCCAGCGCGGGCACGTCCACATCGTAGGCAGCCGCGCCGAGAATCTCTTTAAACTCCGCAATGCGGGCATTGCAGGCGGCCTCGGCGGCCTGCTCGGTGGCCTCGCGGGCCGTCACGCGGATCTCGCACTCGCCGGTCTTGCAGTAGATGGCGGCGGTGGGGTTCGCGGCCTCAAACAGCGGCGCGACCTTGCTGGCAATGGCGCTCTCGCCGCCCAGCACCCGCAGCGTGCGGCTGTGGATCGTGCAGTTTTGCCGTTTCAGCAGAATCGGGCGGACCTGTTCGGCCCACATGGCCTTCATCTCCCGCGGGACGCCGGGCATCAGCGCGGCGCAGTGGCCGTCGGCGTCCTCAAACCACGCGCCGGGGGCCGTGCCGTGGTCGTTGATGAGCTTGTGGCCCACCGTCGGGCACATGGCCTGCTTGCGGTTGTTCGGCGTGGGGCGTCTGTTTGTCCGGGCGAAAAAGTCGATGATCTTCTGCCACTCGCCCTCGTCAAAGGCCAGCGTATCGCCGAACGCCTCGGCCACGGTCTCCTTCGTCAGATCGTCCTCGGTGGGGCCGAGACCGCCCGAAAAGACGAGCAGGTCGCTGCGGCTTTTCGCCTGCAAAACCAGCTCCTTCAGGCGGGCGGGGTTGTCCCCGATGACATGCTGGTGCATCACGCTGATGCCCAGCTCGGCCAGCTCGCGGCTTAAAAACTGCGCGTTGGTGTTCAAGATGTCGCCCAAAAGAAGCTCCGTACCTACGCAGATAATTTCAGCAGTCACAGCAGCTCGTCATCTCCCATACGGATATAGATTTTCTCGACGTTCTCGGCGGCCTCGGCTTCCAGCGCGGCCAGGCCGGGCATAGCGGCCTCGGCGGCCAAGATCTCGTCCAGCGTCGGGTTCGTCTTGGGGTGCGGCGGGGTAAAGATCGTGCAGCAGTCCTCATACGGCTCGATGGACGTCTCAAATGTACCGATCTTACGCGAAATATTGATGATCTCGATCTTGTCCATGCCGATGCAGGGGCGCAGCACGGGCAGGTCCTGCGCCTGATCTGTACAGGCCAGCGCGGCCATGGTCTGGCTGGCGACCTGGGCCAGGCTCTCGCCGGTGATGAGGGCCTGCAGCTCGAGCTTTTTCGCCGCCTGATTGGCAATGCGCAGCATGCTGCGGCGCATCAGAACCGTGAACAGCACGTCGGGCGCGTTGTCACGGATATACTCCTGCGGCTTCGTGTAGGGCACGACGAACAGCGTGCAGTTGCCGGTGTACTCGACCAGCTCGCGGGCCAGGTCGCGCACTTTCAACTTGGCGCGCAGGCTCGTGTACGGCGGGCTGGCAAAGTGGATGTGGTGCAGCGCCAGACCGCGGCGGGCCATGCACCACGCGGCGACGGGGCTGTCGATGCCGCCGGACAGCAGGTTCAGCGCGCGCCCGCTCGTGCCGACGGGCAGACCACCCGCGGCCTCGACCTTGGGGCCGTGGACATAGGCGGCGTGGTCGCGGATCTCCACCATGATCTCCAGCTGCGGGTTGTGCACATCCACGCGCAGATGATGGTGCTTGTCCAGCAGGTAGGCACCCAGCTCACGGCAGATCTCGGGGCTCTTCATCGGGTAGGTCTTGTCGGCGCGCTTGGCCTCGACCTTGAAGGTGCGGATGCCGCGCAGCGTCTCACCGAGATACGCCTCGGCGGTCTCGCAGATTGCGGCAAAGTCCTTCGGGCACTCGACGGCGCGGCTCAGCTTCACGATGCCGAACACATGGGACACGCGGCGGAACGCCTCGTCCATGTCGAGGCCGTCCTCCTTCGGCTCGATGAAAACGGTGCTCTGGGCCTGATAGACCTTGAACTTGCCCAGCGGCTCGAGCCGCCAGCGGATGGTCTTGGCCAGCCGCGCCTCAAACTTGCCGCGGTTCAGGCCCTTCAGCGTCATTTCGCCCTGATAGGCGAGGATGAGTTCTTTCATAAAATGGTTCCTTTCAAAATGGATGTGCCGCAGTAGGGGCCGGGCATGCCCGGCCCGCAGCTTTACGGCAAACACGCTGTAACGGGAAGGCTGCGGGCGGGACATGTCCCGTCCCTACTGCCTGCGGCGGGGTGAGGGCACCCCGCCCTACGATTTGCTCGAAAAGGGGTACGTAGGGCGGCCTGCCCTCAGGCCGCCGTCGGCAGCCGTTCAAATATGCTGCAATTCCTGTAATCCGTCCCGCAGCCCCGCCAGCAGCGCGTCCACGTCCTCGGCGGTGTTATCGGCGCAGAAGCTCACGCGCAGGGCGGTGCGGACGGTCAGGTCGGCGCAGCCCATGGCCAGCAGGGTGTGGCTCGGCTCGCCCTTGTCGCAGGCAGAGCCGCCCGAGACATAGACCGCGCGGGTGTTCAGGTAGTTGATGAAGGTCTGGCTGTTGATGCAGCCGGTGGAGAAATTCACGATCTCCCCCACCGCGTCGTCGGGCGAATTGAGCGTGATGCCGTCCAATTCTTCAAGCCCCGCGCGCAGCTGCCGATTCAGCGCGGCAATGTGTGCAATGCGGGGGCGCAGCTTCTGCTGGCCCTGCGCGGCGGCCACGCCGAGACCCACAATGTAGGGCGTGTTCTCGGTGCCGGGGCGCAGGCCGCGCTCCTGATGGCCGCCGAGATAGGGCGGTTTGAGCGTTTGGCGCTGGCTGTCCCGGATGAACAGTGCGCCGACGCCCTTGGGCGCGTGGACCTTGTGGCCGGAGACGGAGAGCGTATCGACCTCGCGCCATTTCTGCAGGTCGATGGGCATGCGCAGCCACGCCTGCACGGCGTCCACATGGAAGTGGGTGCGGCTGTTGCGCGCCTTGATGCCCTTGCCCAGCGCCGCGATGTCCTGCACGGCGCCGGTCTCGTTGTTGACGGCCATGCAGGCGGCCAGCACCGTGTTTTTGTCGATCTCGGCCAGGAATTTCTGCGTGTCAATGCGTCCGTCCGCCCCGGGCATGACCTCAACGACGGTGAAGCCCTCGTCCTTCAACGCGCGGATGGGGCGCTGCACGCTGGGGTGTTCAAAGCCCGTGACGACGATCTTATTGCCCCAGTGCTTACGCGGGCGGGCCGCGCCGGTCACGGCCATGTTGTTGCCCTCACTGCCGCAGGCCGTGAAGTAGATTTCATCGCTGCGGCAGTGCAGCGTTTTGGCCACGCGGGCGCGGGCCGCGGCAATGGCATCCTGCGCGGCAACGGCGGGGTCATACAGGCTGCTGGGGTTGGCCCAAAGCTCAGTCAGCGCCTCGCTGACGGCCTGCGCCACCGCCGGGTCCACCCGGGACGTGGCGGCGTTATCAAGATAATGCAGCTGGGGGTCGGAAAGCATAGCACTCATTCCTCACATTATTGCACAAAATTATACAGACTAAATTATACACGTTCGCCCAGCAAAAAACAATATTCAGAAACAAAAAAAGGCTTCCCCCGTGGGGGAAGCTGGCCGCGAAGCGGACTGATGAGGGCAGAGTTCATCCCGATTGCCCATTTACGGGCTGTAACTCGGTAGGGGCCGGGCATGCCCGGCCCGCGGCTTACCGGCAAATGTGCGATTGCGGGAAGACTGCTTTATTCTGTTGACCCTGTAGGGGCGCATTCTATATGCGCCCGGGCAGCTTGCGGCTGCGAAAGCCCCCACGGGCGGATATGGAATCCGCCCCTACGCCTTGTTTTATCTACCCTTACTCCCCAAAATCCTCCGCGGCCTTCTGCATCATCTGCCGGATCGGCAGGTTGTACGGGCAGCGCGGCTCACAGGCACCGCACCGGATGCAGGCACCGGCCTTGGTCTGCAGCGTCGCATAGCGCTCGCGGCCCCACTGCTGCAGGCCGTAGCGGTTCAGATACCCCTGGAACAGGAACACGCTGGGGATGGAAATCCCCACCGTGCAGGGCGCGCAGTAGTTGCAGCGGCGGCAGAACTGGGTGCCCAGCGCGTCGCGCACCTTCTGGCAGGCGGCCTCCTCCTCGGGCGTGAGCGGGGCGGTGTTGGCCGCGCCCGCCACGTTGGCGTTCAGCTCCTCCACCGTCGCCATGCCGGGGATGGACACCGTGACTGCCGGGTTGGACAGCACGTACCGCAGTGCCAGGCGACCATCCTCAATGGCACCGCCCGCCAGCGGCTTCATGTCGATAAAGCCCTTGCCCGCCGCGGCGCAGCGGTCGATCAGCTCCCTGCCCTGCTGCTCCACGATGTTGTACGGGAACATGATCGTCTCGATCTCGGGGATTTCCAGCGCGGCCTCAAACACAGCGGCCAGGTGTGCCGTGATGCCGATATGCCCGACGATGCCCCTGGCCTTTGCCTCGAGCAGCGCCTCCATTGCGCCGCCGGGCGCCAGAATGGTTTTCAGGCCGTCGAGGCTCGGGTTGTGGAACTGGAACAGCTCGATGTGGTCGGTGCGCAGGTTTTTCAGGCTCGTGGCGATCTCGGCCTCCATGTCGGCTTTGGTCAGCGCGCGGCATTTGGTCGCCAGAATGAAGTCATCCCGCAGCCCGGCCTCCTCCAGCGACTGGCCGATCCATGCCTCGCTGACCGTGTAGGCGCGGGCGGTGTCGATGTAATTGATGCCCGCCTTATGCGCGGCGATCAGCAGCTCCCGCGTGCCGGGCTGGTCGATGCGCTGAATGGGAATGCCGCCAAACCCAAGGCGGGAGATTTGTAAGCCTGTGGTGCCGAAATTGACGTATTGCATGGTGTTTACCTCTTATATTGCTCTCCTATATTGCCCTCCGTTTGCTGCAGAAGTCGATGCTTGCATCCGCCCCTGCATCCTTTACGTTTATTATAGCAAATCCAACGTAAAAATCCAGTCCCCCTAAGCCCCCCGCGTGGGAAGGCAACCGGCTTGCAAGCATGGTGCTATTCTTCTATAATAAACAGTACAAAAACGAAATTTTTGCGGGGTGCAGCCACCTCTACGACCCGCTGACCGGGCGCTGGCCGTTTCTTGCGGGGCCGGAGCGCAGCTACGGTGCGTGTGTCGATTTATTGGTGGAGGAATTTTTGCCCAACACAACTGCTGGCGCCTGACGGCAACCGCGACCACTAGATGCCCGGAAAGTTGTGTCCGCGGTGTCACAATTATCCACAAACAGACCCTATGGATGTTGAAAATTTCGGCGTTTTTCTGTGCGATTTTCCACCCCTGCCTACTTGCGGCGGGGGCCTTTTTCGTGGTATGATTCATTTTGTAATAGTTTATCGCTTTTTAACTGTGAGGAACAGGAATGTTTAATAAGAAGAACCCCATGCGGTATTTCTCCGGCAGCACCTTTGCGCGGCTGCCGCTGTATAAGCTGGCCGCGGGCGGCACGGCGGTGGTGCTGACCGCCAGCATCGGCCTGGGCGCGTTTGCGGCCAGCGTCGTTCCGCTCTCCGCGCCCGAGCCCAGCCCCACGCCCATCGTGACGGCCACCCCCGAGACGGCGGCCACGCCGACCCCTTCCCCGACGCCGAGCCCCACGCCGGAGCCGGACAAGCCGCTGACGATGGAGGCCAGCGTCATCCAGCAGGATGTCGGTGTGACACTCTACGTCGAGAACGCGCCCGAGCCCAGCCCCACGCCCGATGCGTCCGCCTCGCCGTCCCCGACACCGTCCAAAAGCGCGAAGGAGGATGACGCCGAGAACGAAAAGACCCCGCTGCTGGGCGTGGCGGCAACCATCACACTGACCGACGCCAAGGGCAATGCCACGGATTACGAGCTGGATACCGAGACCGGCACCGCGCTGGCCGAGGACGTGACCCCCGGCGACTACACGCTGGCGGTCCAGCCCATCGAGGGCTACACGCAGCCCGAGGCCCAGACCGTGACAGTCAAAGAAAAGGTCGTCTACAAGGCGGACGTCAAGGCCGTTAAAGAGAAGATCGTCCAGGCAAGCCAGGTCAACGAGAGTGCCGAGGACTCCGGCGTCAGCAACGCGGGCTCGGCCCCCATCGTCAACGAGGTCACCGACACCGTGACCTACGCCGACAGCGCTAAGACCGAGACCGGCAGCAGGACGAGCTACACGGCCAAGCTGAGCAGCAGCGGTCATCTGCTGCTGGCCGACGGCACCGAGACGCCCTACCTGCCCGTTTATCAGGACGGCACGAAGGACCTGATCGGCGCAATGCGCGATACGAGCTACGCCGCCAACACGGCCACGGCGGCCTGGCTGCCCGGCGCGGCGGATTCCGTCACGCTGCTGGGTGCGGCCAACACCCGCATGGCGTGGGTACACCGCGCGGACGAGCCGGTGACCGTACAGGAGGACACCGGCGGGGCCGCCCCGGCGGCCGAGGAGACCCCTGTCCCGGCGGACCCCACGCCGGAACCGGCCCCCGAGATCACGCCCGAGCCGACCCCGGAGGCGACGCCCGCCCCCACCGAGGCCCCGACGGAGACACCCGCCGAAACGCAAACGCCTGCCCCGACAGAAGCCCCAACGGAAGCCCCGACAGCGGCTCCGACGCAAGCACCCACCCAGGTGCCCGACCCGACAGCGGGCTGGCCGGATAACATTGCGGTGCAGGAGCTGGCCAACTACGGCTTTGCCGTGACCAGCGCGACCACCACGATATACGAGTACACCGGCTGGCAGGATATTGACGGCGCAACGTATTATTATGACCCGTCCACCCACCAGCCCGTCACGGGCCAGCAGGTCATTCAGGGCAATGTCTACACCTTTGCGGCGGACGGCGCACTGAACCGCACGGCCCGCGGCATTGATGTCTCGAAGTTCCAAGGCAGCATTGACTGGAACGCCGTCAAGTCGGACGGCATCACGTTTGCCATCATCCGCTGCGGCTACCGCGGCTACGGCAGCGGTACGCTGGTCGAGGATTCTACATATCGCCAGAACATTCAGGGCGCGATCAACGCGGGCCTGCGCGTCGGCGTTTACTTCTACAGCCAGGCCATCAACGAGGCCGAGGCCGTCGAGGAGGCCAGCATGGTGCTGAGCCTGGTCAGCGGCTACAGCCTGCCGCTGGGCGTCTACTACGACACCGAGAGTGTCGGCGGCGGGCGCGCCAATGCCCTGAGCGCCGCCGAGCGCACGGCCTGCGCCGTCGCCTTCTGCGAGACGATCCGCAGCGCGGGGTACAGCGCGGGCGTTTACTCCTATGCCAGCTGGTTCTATAACGCGCTGAACTTTGCGAACATCAGCAAGTACAACATCTGGATCGCCCAGTACCGCGACACGCTGAGCTTCAGCTACAAGCACAATATATGGCAGTACACAGGCTCCGGCAGCGTCAAGGGGATCTCGAAGCCGGTGGATATGAATATCGGGTAAAATAAAAGCACCTGCGTTTTCGGACGCAGGTGTTTTTGCGTTATGGAAGCCTTCTCCCTCGGGAGAAGGTGGCCGAGGCTCCGACCGAGGCCGGATGAGGGCAAAGCCCGCCATAGCGGCCGGTGAATGGGCTGCAGCGGCAAGGTCTGCCCTCATCAGTCAGCGGACGGGGCCGCTGACAGCTTCCCCCCAAGGGGGAAGCCTTATTTGTTTGTGTAGCAGCTCATCTTCGCGCTGCTTCCGCCCCTGACCTGCCCATTGCCGTGCACAATATATTTATACGTACACAGCTCGGCCAGCCCCATGGGGCCGCGGGCGTGGAGCTTCTGGGTGCTGATGCCCATCTCGCAGCCAAGGCCGAACTCGCCGCCGTCGGTAAAGCGGGTGCTGGCGTTCACGTAGACCGCCGCGCTGTCCACGCAGGTCGTGAACCGCTGTGCCGCCGCGGCGTCCGCCGTGACGATGGCCTCGCTGTGGTGGGTCGAATGCTTCGCAATGTGGGCGATGGCCGCATCGACGTCATCCACAACGGCCACGCTCAGCTTATAATCCAGATACTCGGTGTCAAAGTCCTGCGGCGCGGCGGGCACACCGTCGATGATGGCCGCGGCGCGCGCGTCCAGATGCAGCTCCACCGGGGTGATGCCGGCAGCGGCGCGGGCATCGACAAGGCGGGCCTTCAGCATCGGAAAAAACTGCGCTGCCACGTCCCTGTGGACCAGCAGCGCCTCCTCGGCGTTGCAGACGCTGGGGCGGCTCGTCTTGGCGTTTTCCACAATATCCACGGCCATCTCCAGATCGGCGGCCTTGTCCACGTAGACATGGCAGATGCCGGTGCCGGTCTGGATGCAGGGCACGGTTGCGTTCTCGACGCAGGCGCGGATCAGCCCGGCCCCGCCGCGGGGGATCAGCAGATCGACCAGCCCGTCCGCGGTCATCAGCTCGTTGGCGCTGGCGTGGGAGGTGTCCTCGATGAGGCTCACCGCGCACTCCGGCAGGCGCACCCTGCGCAGACCGGCGCGCAGGGCCTCCACGATGGCGTGGCAGCTGGCCCAGGCGTCGCGCCCGCAGCGCAGGATGCACGCACTGCCCGCCTTGATGGCCAGCGCGGCAGCGTCGCTCGTGACGTTGGGGCGGCTCTCGTAGATGATGGCGATGACACCCATCGGCACGGCGGTTTTTTCGATCAAAAGGCCGTTCGGGCGCACAATTTTGCGCAGCACTGCGCCCACCGGGTCGGGCAGGGCCGCGACCTCGCGCATACCCTTGGCCATGTCGGTCAGGCGGCCCGGCGTCAGCGCCAGGCGGTCCAGCATCACGTCGCTGACCCGCCCGCGGGCGTTCTCGACGTCCTGCTTATTGGCGTCCAGAATTTTATCCTGCGCGGCGATGAGCGCAACGGCCATTGCCTCCAGCGCGGCGTTCTTCGTGTCGGCGTCGGCCAGCGCCAGCGGCAGCTTTGCGCCCTGCGCGGCCCGCAAAATTTCCTGCGTGGTCATGGGGTCAGACCTCCCTTATGCCTTGCGGCCCACGAACCGGGTGCCGACGGGCTTGCCCTCGACAATGTCGTACAGCACCTCGGCGTGGGCACCGTTGGTAATGATCATGTCCACACCGGCCTCGGTGGCACGCTTGGCGGCGGTGACCTTCGTCAGCATGCCGCCGGTGCCCAGGACCGAACCCGCGCCGCCCGCCAGCAGCTCAATTTCCGGCGTGATCTCCTCGACCACCGGGATGAGCTTTGCGTCCGGGTGGGTGTGCGGGTCGGCGGTGTACAGGCCGTCGATGTCGGACATCAGCACGACCAGATCGGCGTGGATGCACTTGGCCACCAGCGCGGCCAGCGTGTCGTTGTCGCCCAAAGAGTATTCCTCGCAGGCGACGGGGTCATTCTCGTTGATGATGGGGATGGCGTGCAGCTGCAAAAGACGCTCCAGCGTGTTTTTCAGGTTGTGCAGACGGTTTTCGTGGTCAAAATCCTCCCACGTCAGCAGCATCTGGGCCACGGTATGGTTGTATTGGCCGAACAGCCGGTCATAGGTATACATCAGCTCGCACTGGCCCACCGCGGCGGCAGCCTGCTTGGTGACAAGATCGCCGGGCTTTTCAATTTGCAGCTTACCTGCGCCGAGGCCCGTGGCCGCCGACGATACGACGATGAGCTGATGTCCGGCGTTCTGAATATCGCTCCACACCCTGACCAGATCCTCGGTGTGGCGGATGTTGAGCAACCCGCCGGGATGTGTCAGCGTGCTGGTGCCTACTTTAACGACGATACGCATAAAATTTCTCTTTCTATTCCTGTTTGGCAACCGCTTTGTAGGGGCGAGCATTGCTCGCCCGTCAGGCGTCTGCCGCGCGGGGTATTTTCCTGGAAAAGCACTTTTTTCCGTCAGGTCTGCGGGCGAGCAATGCTCGCCCCTACATTCTCGGAAGAGGTCACTTCTTCCCCAAATCCTTTGTCTTTTCAAACGCGGCCAGCACGGCGTCGGTCACGGCACCGCGGAAAGCGCGCTCCTCCAGCAGGCGCACGCCCTGAATGGTCGAGCCGCCGGGGCTGCAGACGGCGTCCTTCAATTCGCCCGGGTGCTTGCCGGTCTCCAGCACCATCCGCGCGCTGCCCAAAAGCATCTGGGCGGCGTACTCCTGCGCCTTGGCGCGGGGCAGACCTGCGGCGACACCGCCGTCGGCCAGTGCCTCGATGAACTGGTACGCCCAGGCCGGTCCGCAGCCGGACACCGCGCTTGCGGCGTCGATCAGGCTCTCCGGCACGGCGTCCAGACGGCCTGCAGGGGCCATGGCGGTGAGCCACTCGGCCATTTTTTCCGGCTCCACATCGTCAGAGCAGTACTGGATCATGCCGTCGCCCAGCGCCACGGGGGTGTTGGGCATCATACGGATGATGGGATAGCCGCTGCCCGCCATCTGGCGGATCTGCTGCATCGACAGGCCCGCCGCCATCGTGACCAGCACAAAAGGGCGGCTCTCGGCGCGGGCCTCCAGCGTTGGGGTCAGCTCGTCGAGCATATCGGCCATCATCTGGGGCTTTACGCCCAGAAAGATGAAGTCGCAGATGCCGGCGACCTCCTCATTCGTGCCGCAGGCGCAGCCGAGCTCGTCCGCCAGCGCCTGTGCCTTGGCAGGCGTGCGGTTGGCCAGCAGCACATCGCCGGACCCGGCGCCCTTGCAGACCGCGCGCGCCACAGCCCCGCCCATGGTGCCGCAGCCGATAAAACCGTATTTCATGGTAAACCCCCTATTTTATACTTTATAAACAGTATTTATAGTAGTGCAAGGGAGAAGGTTTGTCAACGGGAAAACGGGCTTTCCCCGGGGGAAAGGCACAGAAAGTACAGAAAGTCCATCACATCTTTTTCTTGCCCTTATCCTGCAAACGCGGTATAATAAAATAGGATATTTGTAAAATTCCGTCCGCCGCTGCACGGCGGGCACCAGGATAGAGTTTGGAGGCAGTACCATGTCTGAATTTATTCCTCTTTCGGTTCCGAATTTCGGCGCGCGCGAGGCCGAGCTGGCCGGGCAGGCCATCACGTCGGGGTGGGTGTCCACCAGCGGCGGCAAGGTCACGGAGTTCGAGGAAGCGCTGGCCGCTTACGTGGGCATGCCCCGCGCCGTGGCCTGCAACGCCGGTACCAGTGCGCTGCATCTGGCCGCTATGGCCGCCGGCATCACCCGCGGGGATGAGGTCATCGTCCCGACGCTGACCTTTATCGCCGCCGTCAACCCGCTGACCCGCTATGTCGGCGCGGAGCCGATCTTCATCGGCTGCGACGACTCCCTGTGCATTGACCCCGAGGCCGTCGAGGATTTCTGTGCGAACCACTGCGAGCTGCGGGACGGCAGGCTGTACAACAAAGCCACCGGCGCACACATCAAGGCACTGGAGGTCGTGCATGTGTTCGGCAACATGGCCGACATGCCCCGCCTGATGGCGATAGCCAAGCGCTACGGCCTCATCGTCATTGAGGATGCCACCGAGGCACTCGGCACCCGCTGCACCGACGGCCCGTTTGCCGGTAAGTTTGCGGGCACCATCGGCGACATCGGCTGCTACAGCTTTAACGGCAACAAGATCATCACCACCGGCGCAGGCGGCATGGTCGTGTCCAACCACGCTGACTGGGCCGAGCACGCCAAGCATCTGTCCACCCAGGCCAAGACCGATCTGCTGCAATTTTTGCACGATGAGGTCGGCTACAACTACCGCATGACGAATGTGCAGGCATCCTTAGGGCTTGCCCAGCTCGAGCGGCTCGAGGGCTTCATCGCCCACAAAAAGGCGCTGTATGACCGCTATGTGGCCGCGCTGGACGGCGTGAAGGGGCTGCGCATCCTGCCCTTCCGCGAGGGGGAGTGCCGCTCCAACCACTGGTTCTTCAGCCTGTATCTGAAGGATTCCGGGCTGGACCGCGACACTGTGATCGAGAAGCTGCAGGCGCAGCACATCCAGACCCGCCCGGTGTGGGCGCTCATCCATGAGCAGGCCGACTACCCCCGCAACGAGGCTTACGGTCTGGACAAGGCACTGGACTACCGCAAGTACATTGTCAACCTGCCCTGCTCCACGAACCTGTCCTTTGAGGACTGTGACCGCGTGATCGAAGCGGTGCTGGGGCTGTAAAAGGCTTCCCCCGCGGGGCTGCGCCCGCAGGCGCGTGTCGGAGTGCAACCGCCGTAGGCGGCACTTGGCACGGAGACTGAAGCTGTCCGCGAAGCGGACTGATGAGGGCAAAGTCCACGCCGCAACCCATTTCCGGGCGGCGGAGACACACTCGCCCCTCATCCGGCGCTTGCGCGCCACCTTCCCCCTCAGGGGAAGGCTTTAATAAACGTCAAAGGGGGACCACCCTTGATAAAAGTAGAAGAGCTTTTTATTGAGCCCACCGCCACGGTGCTGAAAACGCTGCGCAAGCTGGACGAGACCGGCCAGCGCATCCTGTTCATTGCACCGGAGGGACATCTGAAGGCCGTCATCACCGACGGTGACATCCGCAAGTTTTTCCTGCGCGGCGGCACACCGGACCAGACCGTGGACCACGCGGCCAACTATCATCCGCTGAGCGTCTCGGTGTCCGAGCGCGGCAAGGCCCGCAGCATTTTGCAGGAGCATTGCATCGACGCGCTGCCGGTCCTGAACAAGCGCGGCATCATCACCGACATCATCTTTGCCCACGGCCTGGATCTGGACAACCGCAAGCAGGTCGATATTCCCGTTGTGATGATGGCTGGCGGGCTGGGCACGCGGCTGTACCCGTACACAAAAATTCTGCCCAAGCCGCTGATCCCCGTGGGCGAGCAGCCCATTGCCGAGCTGATCATGGACCGGTTCCGGGACTTCGGCTGCCACAATTTCACGATGATCGTGAACTACAAAAAGGGCATGATCAAGTCCTATTTCAATGAGCTGGAAAAGAACTATACCGTGGACTTTGCCGACGAGGAAGTGTTCATGGGCACCGGCGGCGGGCTCTGCCTGCTGAAAGGAAAAATCAAAGCACCGTTCTTTTTTACGAACTGTGACACGCTTTTGGATGTAGACTTCGGCGACATTTATGAGTACCATAAATCCCACGGCAACCTGGTCACGATGATCTGCGCGTTCAAGCACTACACCGTGCCCTACGGCGTGGTGGAGCTGGGCGAGAACGGCAGCATTGCCGCCATGCGCGAAAAGCCCGAGCTGGACTTTTTGACGAACACCGGCGTCTACGTGGTGGAGCCGCGCGTCGTGGAGGAAATGCGCGACGGCGAGAAGATCGGTTTCCCCGATGTGATCGAGCGCTACCGCCGGGCCGGGGAGAAGGTCGGCGTCTATCCCATCAGCGAGAGCAGCTGGATGGACATGGGCCAGCTGGAGGAGCTGGAGAAGATGAGAAGAAAGCTGGAGAATCAGCAGTAAACCAGTGAGGAGTTAGGAGTGAGGAATGGGGAGTGGCACATAAAACGGAGCTTTCAGCTGAAACCAAAAACTCCTCACTCCTAACTTCTCACTCCTCACTATAAAAACCGGAGGTTTTTACCTATGCCTGTAACGATCATAGCCGAGGCCGGGGTCAACCACAACGGCAGTCTGGAAATGGCCAAGGAGATGGCCCGCGTTGCTAAAGAATGCGGCGCGGACATTGTAAAATATCAGACCGCCGTGCCCGAGCTGGTGGTCAGCAAATTTGCCGAGAAGGCCGAGTACCAGAAGCAGACCACCGATGCCGCCGAGAGCCAGCTGGAGATGATCCGCAAGCTGCATTTCTCGTTTGAAGCGCATAAAGAATTAAAGGAATACTGCGATTCCATCGGCATCCAGTATTTAAGCGCGCCGTTTGACGTGCCGAGCGTGAAGTTTCTGGGCACGCTGGGTCTGCCGCTTTTAAAAATCCCCTCCGGCGAGATCACGAACCTGCCGTATCTCGAGGCCATGGCCGCGCAGAAAACGCCGGTGCTGCTCTCCACGGGCATGAGCACGCTGGACGAGATCACCGACGCGCTGGGCGTGCTGGATGACGGCGGCTGCCCCGAGGTGACGATTTTGCACTGCAACACGCAGTACCCGACGCCCTACGAGGACGCAAACCTGACCGCCATGATCGAGCTGTACGACCAGTTTGGTCTGCCGGTGGGGCTGTCCGACCATACGCCCGGCTGGGAATGCGACGTAGCCGCGACGGTTTTGGGCGCGCAGGTCATTGAAAAGCACTTTACGCTGGACAAATCCCTGCCCGGCCCCGACCAGAAGGCCAGCCTGGACCCCGCCGAGTTTGCGGCGATGGTGCTGGCCGTGCGCCACGCAGAAGCCGCCCTCGGCGACGGCCACAAGCACCTGACCGCCAGCGAAGCCCCCAACAAGGCCATTGCCCGCAAGAGCATTGTGGCCGCCCGGGAAATCAAAGCGGGTGAGGTTTTCACCGAGGAAAATCTCACCACCAAGCGCCCGGGGGACGGGATTTCTCCCATGCGCTGGCATGAGATTTTAGGCCAGACCGCGAAACGCGATTTTGCCGAGGATGAGAAGATCGAGGTGTGAGGAACGCCTTGCCGTGCGGGATAAATCCCCCCTACAACAGGCAAAAGGGTAGTGGTAAAGGCTGTAGGGGGCGGCGTCCCCGACGCCCCGCGGGGGGGGTCAAGCCCCCTCCCTGCGAACCAATTTAAAAGGGGGTACGTAGGGCGGCCTGCCCCCAGGCCGCCGCGGGAGTTAGTGGGTGAATGCCCGTTGATGGGCGGCCACACAAGGCCCGTCGGGACCCTTCAGGCCTCGCAGGCTCGGCCAGTCCTTCGGACCCGAACCCCTCTGTCGCTTCGCGACATCTCCCCGCGCAGCGGGGAGTCACCCCTAAAAGGGGAGCCTTTTGCGCGGGCAAAGCCCGCGAGAGAAGCCTCCCCATCAGGGAAGGTGGCCGCGGAGCAGGCCGGAAGGGTTCAGCCCGTTGACGGCGGGCATAGCAAAGCTGCGGGCCGGGCATGCCCGGCCCCTACGGACTGCCGTGAATCGTTGTGCACGAGAGGGGCAAGGGAGGGCGGCAGCCCGCCCCTTCCAAGTTGGCGGGTGGTTGACCGGGAATGGGCAGCCACGCAAGGCCCGTCGGAATCCCCCAGTCACCTAACGGTGACAGCCCCCTTTGACAAGGGGGCCTCCCTCGTCCCCTGCGGGGGTTCGGGGGAACTCCCGAATTTAAGGTGGAGGAAGGCTCGGCGGCGTTAAGAACGGACAGTAATACTGCGTCCGTTTAGCC
>ERZ1026903.238-NODE-238-length-28736-cov-213.608417_pt1 | contig 28736 bp, 61 predicted proteins | sample MGYA00380180_ERZ1026903 | MGnify/ENA primary metagenome ERZ1026903 (study PRJEB33269, sample SAMEA4719816) | human gut metagenome | biome: human-associated habitat; feature: organic feature; material: feces | place: Cameroon | collected 2013-10 ... | reverse complement strand
ACGGGGTATATCTTAAAACCTATCGGCTAGGCTGTCAAACAGTTTTTTGCAATTTTTTATGATTTTCTTTCAGGTCAATCATAATGTTTCGCCAGACCATTTCTAAACCTTGCTGGCGGCCTTTCTTGTATTGCTTGAATCTGTATTTTACAGATTGTTGCGCTACTGTCAAAAGTTTTTTAGTAGTGCCATCTAAGTTTTTAGCTGGTTTACCAGTGATTAATAAAGTCTGTTTCATATCGTCGATTCCTTATATACTAGATAAGTTTACCGCCGATAGGCTTTAAGATATACCCGATTTTTAAAGAGCACGGCGGTAAACTTCCCCGCCGTTGTAGTCCGTTGCCGTCCTACGAGATAAATAATAGCAAATACTAAAAATGGCGCAACCTTATTTTTGTAAAGAAACGTAAAGACAAAACTCACCGGGCGGCCTGCGGCGACCAGGGCGCGGCGCACTAAAATTAAAAGAAACGGGCGCGCGAATACCACAAAACATAGCAGATAGGCAAGTAATTTTTTCATTTATATTTGCTTTGCCCTACTTGACAAAATCTAAAAAGCTCGTGGTAGCGATAAACGAGGGAAGGCAATGCAATGGCATGGCTAAAACTTTCATCGCGTTCTAGGGCGTTTTAGGCGCATTCTAGCCCTGTTGATAACTTATCCCCAAAAGCAAAAATGAAATTTTCCTAGTTATCCACTTGACTTTTATTTTCCAGTGGATAACTACTTATTTTATGAAATTAATTAATTGACTTTTATTTGTTGATATGTATTGGAAAGATAGCAGGTTAATAATCGCTAGAATGATAATCATGCTGGTGGATTGTAACATCCTAAACTATTAGCAGACTATTAATCACGGAAAATCTCATTAGCCAACTAACTATTTCATAATATATAATATACATATAAATTAATGAGAAATAATAACTATAAGAAATCGTAACCGATAGAAATAATAACTATAAGAAACTATCGGTCTAAGTGAGAACCACTATCATTTAAGTTATCCACAATGTTATTAACAGCACTTTTTGACTTGACACGATAGGCGGCGATATAAGGACTTTTGCACCGACTTATCCACAAGTTATTCTACTGTATATTTATACAGGGTAAAAAGGTAGTGTTAACAACTGCAATCAATTTTAAGCGGTTTAAATCGCTCTCTAACGAGCTAAACGCTGTAAGGTAATGTTAAAGTAAAGCCTCAATGCGTCGCCCTGGTGGCTTCGCCGTGTTTTGCTCTTTATTACACCGCTGCGCGGTTAGCATAAAAATAGACGTTAGGCAAGAAATAAAAAACATTTTCTTTTTTCTTGCCCCTAGCGAACAAGTATCTATATCATTCACTCACCGATTAACGAGGGAGGCCAACAAATGAGGCTGTATAAACCGGATAATGCCACCGTTCTAAAAGGTGCATTGCGCAACCTGCTAGACGGTAGCAGAGCAACCAGCATTAAACATTTTATTAACAAAGCTGAGGCTATTCATCAAAACTTTTTTGATGATTATGATGCCTATGATATGAATAGTTTCCTGCCGTTATATAAACAAGGGGCAACTCTTATTTTATATAACCGCGACTACCATATGCTTACTAGTCGAGGGCCGGATACTGATTTTATAGTAGTAAAAGGTAATACAGTAAAGGCGTACACTTCGGGGGTAGGTCTAGAAGTTTTTACAATTAGTGATTACAAAGCTAATGATAATGATCTTTATGACGTAGAAAATTTTCTTGATTCATTTTGGCGTTATCTATCGGCGGGATGGAATCGATCAGATTATTCTAATTATCGTTTTGCGGCTATATTGGCCTTTGATGATAATGGTAACTTTTTGTTACCGCCGGAATTATCCCGCCATGTATATGATGGCGATATTGTGGAGGCTGGATTCTCTTTCGAAAGAGAAATAAGTATTGACAATATTGAAAATCAGGTTGTAAGCTCTAATACTCAAAGCGTTAACACTCAAACTACTGAAAACAAAGGAAAAAACACCATGACTAAGATCGCTAACATCGTTGCCGCTAATAAATCCGCTGTTGTAAATGCTGCTAAACTGGAAGCGGGTAAAATTGCACTAACTCAAATTACAAAAGTAGCGGCTAAAAAAGCGCCCTTTATGATTAAAGGTTATATTGATACTCCTATCGGTCGTGTAGTTATTGCCAACCTGTTGAGCGTAGCGGTTGATCAGTACGCCCCGACTAACCAGAAAGCGAAAGCGGTAGCAGGCGCGGCTATGGAAGCGGCAATGTTAGAAATGGTACAATCTTTTAACATCGCTGAAATGATCGATGAAATGGTAAAAGGTATCGATATTTCTACTTTTACCACTAACACCGAAAGCGAGTAATAATATTTAGCGGGGATTGTTTCCCCGCTTTACTATTCCCTTGTTAATTAATAGGAGGCTAATAAATGGCTGATGAAAAATATGGCTTCTCGCTAGAAAGTATGAGCAAGGCAAAACATGATATGATCGTTTTGGTTGATTGCCATACTGGCTATTGCGGGGAAGGGAACACCGAAGAATATTTTGTTCATGCTGGTACAGATCTGGACACTTTCGCCCATGAAATGGCTATTGATAATGCTTCTCGTTTTGGTAATGACGGTTACGAAGATGAGGAAACGGGTGAATGGTACGAAAATGAAAATGTATATGCAAGCCTTTATCATTATCAGTTAAGTAAATCCGGCACTTATGTAAACGGCGGGAATCCTATTAATTCCGTCATGAAATTAATTATTAAATATGGTGGCGCTGAGATAATCGGTAACAAAGCGGTATTATATGCAAATAGATTAAAACAGTTAGTTTATATCCCTGATAGTACCCGATGGGATGAATACGCTGTTTTACATGACGAATTAAAACGATGTTTCAATATTGAAGCCTTACAGGTAGTCTAATGTAAAGTTTTGTAAAGGTCGCCTTTTATGGCGACCTTTTTTGTTATAATGCCTTTACACCGTTTATGGACGGTTGAAAATTTTCCCAAAAATTTGGAGGCTTAAAATGGTTGCTTATTCTTCTTCTGATGCTCTTTTTACTGGTAAAGGCTGGGTATCTAATCGCTGGATTATTCATGAAATGGTGCAGGAGTTTGGCATTGCTAAAACTTATAACACCATTCAGGAATTATACAACGCTGATAAAATTGATCAGCAAACGGCTGGCTTTTTGCTGGATACCCTGAAAGCGGAACATTGCACCGAAAAACAAGCCGCAAAAATTGTTTTAATGTAATTAATAACGGGGGTATAATATCCCCCACTAACTAGGAGGCTATCACAAATGGTTATTTTTCGTTCTATTCTAGCGGGTATCTTGGGCGCTATTTTATCGCTATTTGCAATAGCTTTCGGCGTTCACGCGGTTACTGTTGGTGCGGTGATCGCTGCATTTTCTTATCTGTTAGGCTGCATGACTAGTAAAGGAGAATAAAAATGATTCGTAATGTTTCCCTTGCCCGTTCTAAAGGCTTTAAGCTGGTGGACGTTAACACGTTTGAACGTCCAGATTGCAAGATTGAATATGTAGCACGTAATAAGAATGCTTATCGTGTTACAGAAAAGAAATTTGACAAGCGCGGTAACGTGATAGCCGAAACGGTTAAACACTTTGCCACCTTTTACGCCGCTTTCCGTGGGGTATTATGATTCAGCAAATTAAAAGGGCGCTCCAATATTGGGGCGTCCTGCCTTCAATCGGTTTTATTCTGATAATCATTAGTCAGCTAATGATTATAGGCGGAACTATTTGGGAGCTATGCAAATGATAATTTATGAGGGTAATCGCTTTGTTACTAATTGCCGTCCGGCATTATTAGCAAACTATTTAAATCAGCTTTCCCCAGCCTATAAAGGCGTTATTAATATTTATGAGGGTAAGGCGCATTATAAAATTAATGCGGTTGTTGCCCGTGAACTAGCATTTCAATTTTTGACTTTTGCATCTTGCGATGTACAGGTCATGGGGGAGGCATTAATCGCGGAAAACGAAGATGATTTTATTAACATTTTCCGCAAGGTATGCACTGAGCGCCTGATAATGAAGGGCGCATATATTCAATCAACCGCTGATAGTATAGAAACAGCATTTAGAAAGGTGGCGCAATGAAACTATATATTTTCGTCGGCAATGTTAAGGCCGCTAATGATTCCGCTGGTGGCGATAACGTTCGCCGCTATTGGCAAATATATAATTACTGGGAGTTATTATGAGCAATGTAATTGTTGTAACCAAAACTACTACAACGGTAGACGTTTTTTATGTGCCCGATACGCCGGAAAACCGGCAAGCAGTCGAACGCGGCGAATATGATAAAGTGATTTATGATAACGATGGGTACTATCAACATTTGATAGACTCCTACGGGGAAGAGGAGAAGATCACGCATCGACTACCAGACTAATAATAACGGGGATTAGATCCCCGTTTTTCACGCCTGCAACTAGATAACCCCCTGTTTTAGTATCCCCACCAAAATTAAACGCGTTAGAAGGCTATCTAGGACGTTTTAGAGCTATATTAGAGTTATTCACTACGTAGGAATACTGTATAAATGTACAGTAGAATAACCTGTTGATAAGTCTGTTGATAACGCTTCAAAATGGCTAGGATTCTGTCAAGTCAAATCGTGCTGTTAATAAACCTGTGGATAACTTAAATAGCAGTGTTTCTCACTTCGCTTTCTAAATACGAATCATTATCATTTACATTCCACTTTTTAAATGAGAATCGTTTCACTTTTTAAATGAGAATCGTTTCACTTCCGGAATAATTCTCGTTTCCCTCATTAAACGCTAATCATTATCATTTGCATTCAATTTCTTAAATGAGATTGATTCTCATTATCATTCGCATTTAGGCAGGCAGGGCAAATTGCCCTGCGCTTTTGTGCAAATCCGACATTTGCCCCAATGGATTACGCGTGGGCGTGTATGTGCGAATCCGACAATTTTTGGTAGTGTGCAAATCCGACCCAAAAAATTTTTATAGTGTGCAAATCCGACAACGAATTTTCCTAAAAACTCCAGCAATCACGAACTGCGTTCGAATCCTGTGGAATTAGCTAGAGTATGTGCAAATCCGACATGTGTTGAGATGTGCGAATCCGATGAAGTTTTTGTGAGTTCGATGAAAGGGTGTGTGATTGCGTGAGTTTGTGTGAGAGTTGATGCAGCGAGGGAAATTTGGGGACTAGAAGGATGTGGACGCAGGATTGGTGCGGAGCACCTGATTTGCGGCGTTTTTGGGGAAGAGTTGAGATAATTTGAGGAGATTTGAGATAGGTGTAGATTATGTGAAATTTTATTAGCTAAAGGGGGCAAAATAGCTTGACAAGTGAAAATTCTTGTGGCTCTAAAAACTCAGGCAAACACGGGCCTTCGGCCCGAAATAATGCTGCTATTTTCAGGAGAGTAAGAGTTCCTAAAAACTTAGGCGTTTGTGCAAATCCGACCATAAATTTCTAGAAGTGCAATGTGCAAATCCGATGAGAAATTCCAGAAATGTGTTTTCAAAAAATGTCTCCTAGAAATAACCGCCCTCCCTATAACCGCCCTGTATTAACCGCCTATTGCTGGAGTTTCTAGGAACAGTGAAAACCGCCCTAGAATATTTTAGTGTGATCTCTAGAGTTTATGCTTATCAATTTCCTAGAAACTTAGGAGTCTAGAAGAAAGTGTTGTGCCATCCTAGCAGATGAGCGGCAACAGGTGTATCATCTTGAACACAGATATTGCCTTTAAATATTTTTATGTATTTTAAAAGTAAATAGTCCCCCATTTCATGTGAGATTCCTCGTGGGGCGCGTGAGTATTACGGAAGAACTCTAATATTGGCCCGCGCTAAGACTAGCCGCTATAGCACAGACGCAAATAGAGTTGTAATAATCATCGCCCCTAGAGTTCACAATAAGAGTTATTGTTAATCTATGAGATTATTATAACATACATTTTTAATAACGTCAAGAAGATTTTACTAACGTTTTTAGATTCTTCCTGGCTTTGAGATATATCCCTTTAGATGCTAGGTAGATGTATGTTGCTAGGAATGAAGATTCTGATCCCGATTCTTCATAAGTTAACGTGCCTTTAGGATATTTATTTGTTTTAGGAGCATAGTTAAGCACAGCCGCAGTTAATGATCCTAGTCCTAGAACATCAGCTAAGCGTCTGAAGGTATTCTCTTCATCATGGATAGCATAAAGAATGTTATCTTCAATATCCGTTAATGGAATCTTACGGGTGTGAGATACTGCAATCCGTGCTATCATAGCTCCAATTGTTTTATTAATATCCTCGAAAGAAACACTCTCCATATATTTTAAAGGAGGAAGATGATCATATTTACATTTCTTAGGCGGAATAAGAAGTTGTTCAGGATAAGCTTCTAGTGCCTGACGAACGTTTGCTTCTGGATATGTTGGCAAAGATTCATCTATAATAACATGTAAGAAATTAGCTCTGTGTCCTTTAGCAGTTGGATCTAAAGACTTCAATACTTTGTTCATATCCACATATGAATACGCTAGATCTGCCTGGGGAGCATTAATATCAAACTTAATCTTCTTACCCTCCCATTTAGCAGGGAACATCTCACAAACAAACATTACTGCATGTTTAACATCTGGCTCTAGCTCTGATAGACATTTGTGATCTGCTGTTGCTGCTAAAGCTAGGATATTCTTAAATTTATTAGCTTCTTCAATCATATATCGGATGCCTGTTGACTTGTATCACTAACTTGTGTCTTTTTCTCTCTTCGTGGTTTAAAAGTTCCTGTAGTATTACTTTTACTAGGTTCTAATTTATACCACAGCATTCCTAGCTGGTTAACCATATGAGCAACATTTCTAGGCGTCAATGGTGGGAGGGATTCACAGTTTGATATTTCTATTAATATATTAAACAATTCTGCCTCTTTAGCCTTACTGTTTACTACCACCACGTACTCTAATGTTTCTACCTCAGAATCCTCGTCTTGATGGTAAGAACTAAGGGTTACAATGTTCCCACCAGCACTAGATATTTTTGTTTTACCAAATATCATTATTAATCCTTTTTACTCTCATTAATAACAGCTCCCAATGCTTCCATAATTGCATCTTCTAGACTTCCATGCTTACCAGGATTGTTTAAATGAACAGTATAGACAGAACTCCTAGAAACTCCAGAGTTCCCTGGTGCTACGCTTTTCATATCAGATTCAAAAGCTTCTTGAGTATGTTTCAACTGTGCAGATGGCCCATAATCTTCACCAACTCGATATGACGAACTATTTTCTATAGTGCCACCGCATGGAACATTGTGCATTTCCGACGTTATTTTAGAATTAAATGCTATACCACTTTTAGCCCAGTAACCTCCAACAGTTATAGGAGTATCAGGACGGTTCACCTCAGTCTTCACGAGTTTATAGCCAGCATCGATTAGTGTATTAATAAGATTATCTGCTGGGATGCGGGCTTTTCCAAAGATCTTACGAGCTTCTTTTAATTTATCTTCAAAATCTTTACATGCTTTAATATCAGTGTGTGCAAAGGTTAATTTCATAGATTTGAACTGTACAGTAGCAGTTAAGTCTTTGAAGCTATAATCCCAAGTATTTAACTCATGGTCTGGTACTACTTGAACAGGTTGTTGTGCATATAAAGTCATTACTTATTCTCCAGTTTGTCTAGCAGCTTATGTGCTGCTAAATTATATTGTTTAAGTTCACGGTTAAGGATTTGGTTCTCACACTTTAGTCCTAAATTCTTATTATTAAGAATATTACAGATCAGTAGAAGTGCTAATATAACTACTAACGAACCTACGAGCATTAAAAGAAAAAGAGTTTCCATTATTTAATTCCCATGTAACGTTTGAGATACGTGATGAAGTCTTCTGTTGTGTGTTCTACGCTACCCTGAACCACAAACAACTTTAAAGCCTCACGCTGTAATTTAAGAGCAGCCAACTCACCACGTAATTTTGTTATATCTTCCGCTAGTTCTCTAGCTCTGCGCATAATAGCAAATGATACAAATGTTACAATAAATAACATAACTGCTAAAATAATTACTATGATCTCCATATTAACATCCAGCTTTTATCATATATTTGGGCATGTTCTACTAATTCATTTATCGATGTAGAATTATCGTAGATACCCTCTAGTAAACGTTTTTTGTCAAATTTATCGACCAAATACTCTGTGCCATTTATAACTACCCTATATAGCTCGGGGACTAATGGATGCTTGTTCGGTATTGGGCGACTACCTAAGTCTATTTCGTTTTTACCCCATTCTGTTTTAAATAATTTATTACTAAGTGCTGCTAATGGATTTGACCATACAATGTAGCTACTCACCATTTATCTCCATTCTTAACTTTGAAAACTTATTATACCAAATTATATGATTATCGTCAATTACAAATTTATGATAACATGCTGGTACGGTATAAGTTCCATAATCCGTGACACGCTGCACAACCTTGTATGCGCACAGTCGACAACCATGACCTTCTAAATGAGATCTAGCAGTTTGCATATAGTATCCATCATGATCTGGACAATAAATCTCGACTTGTTGCTGCATTGTTTTATAATTTACACGTTCATATCCGAAGAAAGCCCCATGAACTGCTACTGCTTTCTTTATAAATATAAGGTTTAAGGCTTCTTGCTGAAAGTCGGGATGAATTTGTTTAATCTTAGTTCTATTAATAGATCCATCTGATTTTGTGAATCTATTAATAGGGAAATTATTCGCTTCCTCAATTAATAATTTGTTTACTTTTTCTCTCATACTAAATAGTCTCACAGCTAAGGTAGAAGCATTCGTAAGCATCTCCAGTAAACTCTTTATCCTGTAAGATACACTCTGCCTGATCTTCTGGTACTCCAGCCTCTAATAATTGTTGTTTACTGGGCTTTTCAGCGAATACCTTTATAAAATATTCACCATCCTGATTATATTCATTTATATCTCTAGTAAGGACGTATACTTGCATTTGAAGTTCCTTGAAACACAAAAGGCCAGAACAATTAAGTCCTGGCCTCTAAAATTAATGAAGTTGTTTACCACTTCTTAACATAGTGGCCATTTCCATGAGATCTAAAGTAGTCTCACGCTTTTTGATCTGTTTGCCAAGTTCATCAGTACGTTTGCTGATATACGCTTTAATAGCCATATCCATAGCCATTGCAAGATCTTTCTTAGTTATTTCTTCATCCTCTAGGGCTAACTGCCCTAGAGAGTCGAATGCTATAGAAAGCCCTATAAGGTCTGAGGTTTCACTAGCCAAGATAGGATCAATATTATCTATTGTTACTTCCAGTATAGAGTTAACAATATCTTCACCGTCCACTAGACCAGATTCAAGATTACTCTCCCACTCCTTCATCTGCTCCAGCAATGGATTTTTCTTTTCTGTCATGATAGAGGTTTCCTGTATCTGTGGGTAAGAAGGATGATTGTGTCTTAGGTGGATGTTGTTTAGCTATCCAGTTAAGAATCAACACACGACTAGGAACAATATCAGTATTATACCAAAAGTCATGAACCCATTGACGAGCATCTTCAAACTTACCAAATTTATATGCTTTCTTAAATAATTCAAATCCAAAGCAATCTGGAGTAAAATCTACCTCACGATACTGAATTACCTTAGAACCTGTTAAGTCTTGAATCGCTGCATTAATTTCTGTATGTGAGAATTTTGTTTCATGAAACTTATTAAAGAATCGGTAATTGAAGCGTCCGTTCGTTTCGACAAACAACTGGATGAAAAGATCGTTAAATTGATTATCAAACCAGTAATTCTGTAGTTGTTGTAGTGCTGTCATTTACGAACTCCATTAAACGCCGTGATAATGCCTTCGTACATAAAAGGAAGTAATTCAGAAGTGTAAAATATGCTTTCTGTTATTCCTAGATGTCGGAAAAGTATATTAAATATTGCCGTTAGAAATATAATCTGAGGAAGTAATACAAAATACTCAGTTATAATCTTTGGTGCTTGATAAACAAGACGTTTTATCATTGTTTTTAAGTCTCCGTATTACTTTGGCTTGCTCCACAATAATAAAAACTGCGAGCACTAATAGTGCTATTAGCCCCGCAGTAATTGGTACTAAATCAATCATGGGAGACGCCATACGTAATTAGCTGTCTGTAGAGTCTTAGCGGTATCATCATGGTACATTACTACAGACTTTGGTGAATAGCTATCAGCTAGTTCTTTACGAATCATTTCACACTCTTCACCAGTATCAATATTTTTAACTATCACTTTCATATTAAGAGGTGTTAATACAGAAAGTGGTTTCCAAGAGTCCTCAATTTCAATTCCTACCTTTTTCTCGATTAACATGAGAACTTCTAGTGTATCATCTGGAATACTAATATTATTATTCACAAACTGTAATATCTCATGTAAGGTATTTAATTCATTAAAATTAAGCTTCATCTTTAAGAATATCCTCTACCATATCACAAGACTGTTGCAATTCATCAGCAATACGTTTAATATCGGTTTTTGTTATTTTACCGATTAACATCACCAGTAACATAGAAAAGATAATAATAGGGACTGGAATAACAAATAAAGCTACCTTAGCTACCTTCTTTGGTGTCCATGTGTGATACTTAGTAACCAGTACACCAACCACAATTAGATAAAACGCTAGAATAAACATCATCATTTTTTAATCTCCGTAATTATCTGAGCACGCATTACTTTATTAGGTAGTTTTGTATTCCCAGCAATTGCTTCAATATTGTTTAGTTTTTCTTTTAGAATATCTGAGCGTCTCTGTGCTAGTTCAATATCTTGTTCTTGCTCTAGCAAACGGTGGTGTAGTCCATCATTAGTAATAAGCATACTCTCTATATTTTTTCGCATGCTTACAATACCAATAACCCCACCAATCGCTGCTAGTGTCATAAGCACTAGCAATCCAATGAGAATTTCAATCAACATTAAATACCTCTACATTTTTCGTTATCCGGGACTAATTTACACATTTCTACTCTCAGTTCTTTTGCTGAGTTTTCTAGTTTAGAAACTTTATTGTGGATAAGTCCCAAAAATATCGCTTGGAAAACTACCATTATTGCTACTAATGCTAGTTTATTCTCCATTATTTCTTACCTTTCAGTTGCTTAACTTCACGTTCAAAAGATGCTGCACGGCGTTCGGCAGTCGCTTGATGCTCTTTAGCAAAACGTGCTTCCTGTTTTGCAAGGTTGAATGCCGTAGCATTCTTATTCAGAGAATCATACATCTTTTTCATTGCCGGAATAGACATCTTCATGAGCTGACCCTCAAAACCCTGCATGTCGAGGAGAATTGCCAGAACGTTAGCCATTTCGTTTTTAGTCATGTTTTCCATTAGAATTTCCTCTCTCATTAATTTATGAACTTATTATACAGAATTTTAAGGCTTAAAGCAACTGAATTTTTTAATTACTTACCAATCGTTAACAACGCCGGAGAACTCAGAAGCAAAAACTTTTTCAAATTTTTCTGCAATTTCAGGATGATCCTTACAGATTAACTCAATACATGCTTCTGGAGTCATCCCCTCATCTTCAGGGTCTCCGTAATACTTGTCCCAAAGATCATCAGGGATTATGTGCTCTGCCAAATCTTGAAAAGAGATTAGCTGATAACGTTCTGCTTCCTCAGGGAGGAGGATTTCACAAAGATCTTTATCTATATCACTACGGTAATCAGCAATTAGCAGGGCATTACAAGCATGACATTCCCAAACCATCAAGCGTTCAGAGATAGGATTAGACTTATCCTGAACGTAGGACTGAAACAGGGTTCGGAAAGTAGCTTTAACTTGCTCAAACTTATCTGCTGCTGCGAAAACTAGAGCTTTATCAACTTTGTTCATTTTGTTTCCTTCTCATCAATTTATAAAGTAATTATACAGAAACTTAGGCATTTTAGCAAATAAAACTTTTAATTAAAATGCCTAATCCTGTATCAATAGCAATACAAATGATTATAAGTATTGCTATTGCTTGTATGATTCGTTTAATAATAGCCTCAGCTATATACTTAGACATTTAACATCCAGCTAGTTTTATCGTGAGAAGTATACTTACCACTCATGATGTCTTCCAGTCGTACTGGTGATTTTGCATACTCAACACAAACGTTAATATAACGGGGATCCCCCATTAACTCAAAGTGAGTATGCCCATGTAGGTTCTTCTTGCCTCTTAGCTCTCCTGGATGCACTGGAGCATGGGAAAGCCAAAAGTTCTTATACTTAACTAGAGATTGTACATTATCTGCAACTCCTATTAAGTCTTTAAAAGATAGACCCTCTCGTTCTAGATCGTGATTTCCTAGAACTAGAGTAGTCCTAATGTTACCGAAGAGTTTTTCAAATTTCTCCAAACCATTTCTAGATACAAATGCGTCTCCTAAAATATAGAATACTGTACGCTTATCTTTCATGGATGTGATGGTATCCATAATAAATTCGTCATGCTCTTCCATAGTAGGGAAGATTGGCCTGAATTTAGTAATATTTGCGTGCCCTAAGTGGAGATCACTCCAAAAATGAACTTTCATTATAGGATCCTCTGTACTCCACAGCTATCTTCTCGAAGCGTGGTAAATGTTGTGATTTTCCCAGTTTCATCATTAACTTGCGCAACCGTCAACTGCCCGTTGAAAACACCGCCAGTATCAAGATAAACACGGTTCTGGTATAAAATCGGGTAAGGTACTCCGGTATGCCCATGAAATACAAAGTCTACTCCATTAACTGGAGGTACTTCTACCATGTATTTCTCTTTAAACCCTGCATAACGCTGGAAATATGAGTGTTCTTCACCATTTTTAGCTAAGTGAAAACCTATTTCTTGGATTACATCTCGATCCCATAAGTATGGCTCGACATGGTATCCAGGATGGTCATGTGGGTCTTCCTTAGCTGCTTCTACTTGTGCAATAAGATTATCCCATACTGGGGTTTCTACTTCATTACCACATTCTTTGTACGTAAAAGGTACACCACCATGAACAACACCATACTTTTTACCACGATGCAAAACAGTCAGAAATACTGGCATTTTTTCAGCCATGTCTTCGGCAATATTTTTAATGGTATCTGCATCTAGTTCATTCATAGCCCACATACCACCGTTATACATCCAGTTAGCCCAATCTCCCATAATCATAAATTGGTCATGATTACCACGGACACTGATAAAGCGTGGATTATACAGGAATTTAGCTAAAACTTGTAGGTTCTGCGTGCCTCGATCAATTAAATCCCCCACGCATACAACGTAATCTTTCTTGCTGTTATAGCCAGCTAATTTTAGTACATCTTCTAGTAAATCGTTGCATCCATGAATATCACCAACAAAGAATAGGTTAACATCATCAGGTACTACCAGTGTTTTATGTACATTAAATTCTTTTTTCATAATTAATCCCAAATAACTGTTAAAATAGTTGTGCCGTAGTCCTTAGATAACTGAAGAGTATAACCATCTTTGTAGATAGATTTTATAGCTTCATAACTAATTTCGTCACGGTTAAACTGCACATAAGAACCACCAATTTCTACAGAAGAAACTATTTTTCTTTTGACATATTGATATGTTTTCTTCCTGTTCTTAAGGGATGCAGCTCTATTAATTCTAGATAAACGTTTTGCTTGCTCCGCTAACATTTAATTATCTCCAATGATTAGTATGTTTTTCAGCCTCTTCATCATTAGGCTCAAATACTACGTGGCAATCTACAGCTTCCCAAAAGGCTTCACGAATCATAGAATTTTGTTCCGAGGTATCTAACTCTACCCATTCTTTTAGAGTTTCTAGATCTGTATCAACTTCGGTATCACAGCCAACCAAACCCAGAGACACAACAAGAGTAAGGCGATCTTCACGTTCTTCGGGATAAACATCAGCATATTCCCAAGCAGCTTGTTCCACATAGTATTGCTGATCCTTTTCAGATAGTGATTTATATTTTTCTTCTGTAATACCCATTTCAACAGCGCGAGTACCACAAACTACGTTATTATTAATAATTAGATATGCATAGTTCATTGGAATACTCCTATTTCTTGTAGTGCATAGATAGCCATTAATATGACTAGAATCCATACGAAGATAGGTGACGTAATCATATTAATAGCCTTCTTATCAATTTATATAAGTATTATATCAAAATTTTTAGCTGAAAGCAAGTAAAATAAAAGCCTGATCCGCTAAGATCAGGCTTGGTTTATTAATCCTCTGGATTATCATCCAGGAAATTTTTAATAGCTTCGTGCATAGTTTCTTTACGAAGCTGACGTCCAATCAAAATATGATTAGCTTCTACTCGACCATTAGGTAAGCGATCTGCCAGAACTACTACAGGAACTTGGCGCACACCAAATTTCTGCATTAATTCTGTATTATCAGTCTCTTTATGGACTTCCAAATTATATTCATTGACTACTTTATCAAACACAGGTTCGAAAAGTTTACACGGGTTACAAGTGGAACCTTTTAATAGATAAATTACTTTACTCATAGTTATTAATGGCCTCTAAGAAGTTTTTCATAGTTTTTACTGTAGCGGTGCTTAAATCTAGGTTTACACCTAAGCACTCTATTAATGCCTCCTGATACGGAGCCTTTAATCTGCCTTCTGGCACTTCCACTTTCTTGAACTCCTTGTTTTTAACCTTTTTAATCATGGTTTCTAACACGAGTAGTGGCAGCTTAGCCCCTTCAATATCCGTACCCAGAAGTTCTGTTAAAATTTTATTAAGATCAAGACGAGTTAACTTTTTGCCTTTGGACATAGTTGCACCTACCTTTGTATCAATAGATTTTTCCGCTTTCTTTTCGAGCTTTTTGTACTCAGGAGAGTCATGATCACGGAGTGCAATGTTTAGCTCGTAATGTGGTATACGAAAATGTTCCGCCATTTGAGTATAGAAACGATCAGACATAATATATACCTCTCTTAACTAATTTATGTATATATTATATAATAACTAGGGCTAAAAGTCAACTACTTTTTTATCTTAATCTACTGCATGTATAAATCTTTTCCTAACTAGATACATAGTTATTGGGTAAATTGAGTACATAAGTATCGGGGAGAAAAGGGTGAAATACGCTGTAACTCCCCCAGCTAACATCAAAGGTATTAATGCTAGAGTAAGGGCCATAAGAATCATGCCGAATGAAACAGCCAAAGCTATGGATATAGGATTCTCTAGTTCCATCCATAACCAACAATATTTCGTATCTCTATGGCAATTGCATTTACAAACGCCGAATGAACCCATAATTATATACTCTAGTCCGTGAATAACCTTTATTAATAAGCTATTTCGGGTAGTTAATGCAATGATAGTAAAGACTATCATTAAAACGAATACTACTAGACTTATTTTCCAGATACCTAGCAGCATCATAGTGAATAGTTCTGCAAACATGGCTTTCTCCTATCTTCAAAAATTATTAAAGCCCCCTTTGCCTAAAAAGGCGGGAATATTCCCGCCTCAGTTATTAATTAAACTAGTTCTACATGACCGCCATCATAGGTACCACGTTTTATTTCATCGTGATAATCCCCCGAAGCATTCCAATCAGCACCAAAGCGAAGTTTAATGCCTAGTTCTTTACCCGCTTGTTCAAAAGCCTTTTTAACTGCCCAAAATGCTTCTAAATCATTCCAATCAATCTTACCATTAATGTATGGAGCAAAATCAAGAGCATCCCCAGTAATATGTTTGCTTTTACTAGGATCTTTTAGAAATGAAGTACCATTAGCAATATTCTGGGCACTTTGTGCTACTGTACGAATACCCTGTACGATTGTGAAATCATATGGAGATAATTCTAAAGCTCTACGAGCTACTCTTTGTAGCTCTGGCTTAACGGTAGCTAATTGTTTTTCGCTATTTTTACCAAATTTAAAACTCATATTGATCTACCTAAAGATCTCTGTTGTGGGGAACAGAGCTTTGTTAAATACTCGTTAAATTTCTCAGAATCGGCTGCATCTACAGGATTATCTTTCCAAGCAATACCAATATATCCAGCATAGATATTATTTAGATTGAAATATGGACAAGTGTATATGTAATTAAAAGTAACGTTCTTAAACGCAGGTATATTTAACCCCATGTATTTATTTACTTTTACACTTAAATCCGATGCGTAGTTAAAGCCTTCCAAGTGACGTCTATATAGCTCAGACGTTTTATTTACCGCTTTATCGGCCAAGTCAGCCCTATCTAATTGCGCATTGCTTTCCCATGCAATAATGTTAGAATAATCATTAATGGCATCGGGTTTATACTTGACGACAAAAACAGCATCCGCACCCGTTTGAGAAAAGAGTACCATGCTCTTTTCTCTAGCTACATTAGGAAAGTTATCTATCCTTTGAGTTTGAACATCCTGTAGAACCGCAGACGTGGAGAAAGTCTTTAAGAATGACATCACCTCGCTAGTATTACTAACAAATAAGAAAATAATGACAGCAACTAAGATAGTTAGCAGACGTTTAAGAAGCGATGCTGGATCTTTCGCTTCTTGGAGCAGTACCGTTAATAATTGTAAGAACTTTTCCAATTGTAACCTCCTCTAACCAGTACCATTATACTAATTTTGGAGGAAAATTACAATGTGTTTTTAAAGATCACTTCTGGAGCATAAAATTTTGTCGTTGTCAAGAAGAATTTTAGATAAAAGAAAAGCCAGGGTCGTTAAACCCTGGCTTAAAATTACTTACTCTTCATTGTGCTCCTCGGACTGAGGTAACTGGGCTTTATTATATTGCTCAGATCGATATTTTGCCAAGATTTCAATACGCTTATGGATTTCCTTGCTATCTAGATAGATATTTTTGTTGTCTTTTACCATCTCGTCGATTTCATCTATTGAGAAGAACGGATAGTAGACATCTAGCATCATATCTTCTACGAACTTGTTGTAAGATTCATAGGCTTTCTTGATTTCTTGACCTTTCTCACAGAATCCGCCAGAGAACGTGTGTCCCATTAGCGTTGCATGTGGATGTACTACCCATCCATGACAGGATAGGAAAATTGTGCAGTAAGCAGAAGCACTAGGACCAACCAGATGTCCTATAACTGTTCCACGGCAATTAGCAATTAAGTTAGATAACTGTGCAGCAGTATCAACATAACCACCCGGGCCATTAATCATCAGATTAATTTCGTCGTCCTCATTTGCCTGCATAAGTACCATTGATAAATCACGGTATTCATCCGGCGGGCCTAATTCTTCGTCAAAGAAAAAGGTATACTCATTAGATTGGCGAATGGAGTGAAACAGGTTAGTCTTTTCTTCTTTTTTATTAGTCATAGCGATCCTTGATTATCCAACTAGTGGTTCTAGCTCTAAGTCACAGAAGTTATAAACTTCTAGTTTAAGGTTATTGATACCATCGAATTTATTAACTAATTCGTGAGTAATATATTTTGCAGGAATACCACTTTCAGATGGATGATCTGATTTAATAGTAAACTTCTGCTCAGCGGGTACTACATTTACTATCAAAGAATCCATATCTAAATGGTTTGTTTCTCTGAGTAGCTCTCCTTCATTGGGGAATCTAACATCTGTTATTACGGCGACGTCTGGGTCGTCTTTAGAGATGGATTGCTCCAGAATTATGAGCCAAATGCGTTCATGCACCAGCTGCCTTCCTAGCTCTGTCCCTACGAGCTGTAACATTTTTCTCGGAGAAATAAATAAACTATAAAGTCCGTCTTCTTTATTCTCTGAGATAAGTTGTTGAGGATTAAGATATTTTTCCTCAAAAATAGGCCAAACGTACGAGAAGTCTTCAAACTTATCTATACCGTACTTAAACCACACATCTCTGGCTCGCTCCAATTGAGATTGTGTGACCGTAAACCATTGGTCAATCTCTTTTCCTCTGCGCTCTCCTAGAAACTCTGGAGTTACACCGAGGATTACGGATGCAAGTTCATAAACGGGCTTAGCAAAACTATAACGACGTGATAAACACGTTGGATACGTGTCATTACACCAATCGATAATTAATTTTGCAACGGTATCTTTTCCCGAACCAGCTTCACCATGTAAACCGACTAATACTGACATTAATCTTTCCTATTGTTAATTGGTGGATAGTAAACTAAGCAACGTTTTTCTTGTAAATCTTGGCGATAGAAGCAAACCATACTAGTCAATCGTGAGATATATGAATATTCTGCCTCCCGGCATTTTGCTAACATATTCCAATCTTTATATGGTACAACAACTACTACACCATCTTCACCATTTGTAGCTAATTTCTTTTCAAATTTGAAATCAAAGCTACAAGGTTGAAGTCCTTTAGGCCAATCCACATGAGCTGTTTGTAGTTCATGTATAGGCTCTGGCTTTATTTCTTGTGCACAGCCTGAGACAGTGATTGCGGCTGCGAGCAGTATTCCAAGTTTCCAGTTAAACATGCTAATCTTTCCTCGAACTCTTTACTCTGCTTTTTAGCTATTAATGTTACCAATCCAGGCTTTGCAGCTATAATATCTTGGCGGTTAAGTGCTTTATCAAGCTGACTAATTTTTTTATCTAAGTCTGCCTGAGATATATTATTCATCGTGAAATACTGATTCATTCTAGTCTCACGAAGCTCACTTTCAGCTTTTATTTTATTAAGGGAGGTTTCTAAAGTGGAAATCTTTTTAGTAGCAACTGCAAGATCTCCTGCTAAGGTTTCCACTTTATCTACTAAGTGATAAGCACCAAATCCGATACCTACCATTAGAGCTACTCCTAAAATGTACCATTTGGTCATATACCCTCCTGTTGAGATTAGCCTAATCTTCGCTCATGTAATAGTTCTCTCGCTCTACTAATCTCTTCTGCTGTTGCATATGAATCAGAAGGAACAACCATTATATCCTCATCTAGAGGATAATGGGATGGTCTTGGGTCTGCAAACAAATCATCCCATTCAAACGTCCATTTACGTTTAGCACGATTGTAATAAATCGTGCAGTATTCGGTAGAGTAGGCTGGATAGCCTCTCAGTATTTCAATATCTGTGTTATTCAGTCGTTCTTGCTTCCACTGTTCCACACGCTTTTTGACCTGGGCTAGCATTTATCTCTCCATATTTCTAAAAGATGTAACAGTATCGAATCCGTGTGCTGCTAGGCGGTCTTTATCTGATACAGTAATCATATCAGGCTCACCAGTTCCTAGTACACCGAAGATATACTGTTCGAGAACTTGGTGCAAACGGTATAAGTTACTTTCAATTTCCTGCCACGGAATACCGGACTGATGGAAACGAATGTTTGTCTGAATAATGAAGTTACGATTATCATCGTTTTCATTCTTCTTAATACCTTTCACTAATGCGATTGGTACACGCAGTTCAGAGAGGATACGCTCTGCCACTGGCTTGGCTTCTACTAAGATATCACGCATCGTTTCACGAACATCACCACGACTCTTGTCAGTAAAGTAAGAACGAGCATGTAATCCCATTTCTTCCATCTTGTCGAACATAGCATCTAGACTAAACGTCTTGAAGCTGAATTTTGGATGCCAGCAGTATAGTTCGTGTAACCAATATACTTCACCAGCTAGGAATAGTGGGTTTACGAAGTATTCGAAGTCACCACGGAAAGACATGCTGCCTTCACGAAATACCTGGCGATCGTGGATAATGTTCTTTTCAGCATCTTCGGTCACTTTTACCAGAAGCTCTTCTGATTTACGCTCCCAAACACGATCTGCATCAAATAAACTGTTCTGCAAATCATATACATCGGTAAACTTAGAAATGATTCTCATGTTTAATCCTCTTGCCTCAATCTATAAATATATTATATAAAATTTTTGGCATCTGTGCAAACAAAATTTTATTACAAAAATAGCCCAGTTGCAAAATTGCAGGCTGGGCTTTGTCATTATTTGCTTCTGCTAGTGAGTTGACTTTGTGTCAATCTTATTTGATACTGTTTTCTCTAGCTTTACGCAGCGACCCTGCATTTCTCCATAATTTTATGTCTGCAACTGTTTCTTTATAAGGAGCTATGGTAGAACCAATTGGGCCAGCAATCAATAATCCGAAGAATCCTATTACACGCATATAGAATAAACATTCTTTGCCTGTCATTTTTTCAACTGCTTTTCTTTGTTTTTCATCCTCAAACTCGTACTCCTTATCGTCGATACGAAGGTATTTAATAAACCATTCGGCAGAATATTCATCTAAGTGTCTTAGTATAGCTATTGCATATCCAGCACCGATTAAAAACCAAGTTACAGCAAGAATTAGTAGTATAGTCATATCATCTCCAGTTAAGGCTAGCAGCCACCTCACCACTTACCGCACTAAGGGGCACGACTCCCTTATCCATAACAGTTGCAGGTGACGCAACTCGGTCCTACGCGAGTTCTTTAAGTATTCTGCATTTCTGCTCTAAATTTTTTCATATTACGAGTTTTTCGGTAATAGAAAAATACAGATGTTGGCCCTAGAAGAATATCCATAATAAATATCACAGACATACCACATCTGAACAGTGTTTTATCATCGAGAGGCGCTAGATCTAATGGTCGTGTTTTATGTATAATGTATAAAATTACATCTTTATTCTTAGAGATGAACAAATCATCTATCAAGCTATAGATAGCAACTATGGACCCAATGACAAACCAAAGAGCAAAAGGAGAGATAATCATTTCAAATCCTTTTCATTAATTAGAATATCTGTAAACAGTGGAGTAAACCCTAGACTCATAGTTGGTCCAAAGGTTTTCATAGCTATCCATAACTGCATAGTTATCATGCCATCTTTAATCTCTGGATCTTTATATTCTCCAATACGGGTTTTGGCAAAAGCAACTATATCTGGATTATTTTTATTTTCCTGAATATAGTCATGCCAAAACTGAGTGTTTTCACTACGTAGGAATGTTAAAATATCCTTAGTTGCTGGGATCTGCACTGTGCTGTTGATGTTTAGTCTTTTCACGTTCTTCTCTCCGACGTTTACGTTCTTTCATCATATGGGCTGCTACCACTTCATGATAGTAGTCATTAATGTTATCTTCTGGCAAGAAATACTTAATAGTCTCTAGCTGACAAATAACTCGATGAAGATGGTTATTTGGTAGACACAATTTTATACCTGCAACAAATCCAGAGAAGCCTGGGACACTGAACATGGGTTGGGCTTCTACTCTACCTTCAGAGTTGATATTAAGCTCAATTGAGATACCCATTTTCATGCTATAAAGCTGGCAATATTCTCCATTACCAGACCTTGACCAAACAGTGAAGTCCTCATCAATTTGATCTTGGATTTCTGTAATTGCAAATTTAATTCTAGGGTCTAAATTATTCATCTTCACCTTCAAAGTCGCAATCATAACGACAAGTAAAAGAACCAGAACTATTAGTACGTTGAGTAGTTATTTCACCACGTTTGCTAACAGTAACGGCTGGAGTAGAGAAGTTTTTATTAGTATATATTTCTACTTTGCCATTACGTTCTTTAATATCACGCACTTTACCATATTCAGTGATAATGCCATTTTGTTGGACTTTAACATTGCCATTTTTCATAGAAACTTTGGTGGATGCCAGAGAACTGAAACCAACTACTGAAATCATCAGTGCAATAATAAACTTATTCATCAGGATCTTCCTCGTTACAATCATGGCATACATCGTAGTCATTGAAAGAATGTTCATGAGCCTCACACCACCAGCCACATTCATCACATAGGAAGATCTCAGTCTTTTCAATGGCTTGGCCTAGTAATTCGTCGGCTTCGTCATGTGTTATCTTCAGGCTACAAACATCGGCAACACGTTGAACAATCAGACTTCCAACTTTGTGGTAGGACATGCAAGTTCCAACAGCGTCATGTTCAACAACATGAATTGCACAATCTAAGCGAGTTTTCATTTCAAACCTCTCTCATCAATTTATAAATATATTATAACAAGAAAAGAGAGGTTTAGCAAATGAATTATTTCAGAAGTTAGTCATATACCCACCATAACCCACGCTTACGTAGGTCATGATCGCGATTATAATCGTAATTTTCTGGATCTTTCATTACATGGTGTAGTTCACGACGATTTCCCTGTCGAACCATTTTATTAGAGTGCCATTTAACATTTTTACTAACAGAACTCCAGCTATAACCATCCTTTTTCTCATTACGGATGGTAGCGTCTTCCATTTCTTTTCTTATATCGTCTCGAGATTTGGCGCTAGCAACTCTAACCCAGTATTCTCCTTTCAGCCTAGAAATATATCTTAGTTCAAAAGAGTATTCTTGAGAGAATTGTTCTTTGGCTTTCCACCATTGATCACCAGTTTGTCTACGATAAGTACGGCTCATATTACCTCCATTAAGTCTTTTAAAGTAACCTAATGTGGATGAATTTTATTATACATAAATTATTTACCTGTATACAGAAAAACCCCAGACTACTTATTCAATAGCTGGGGTTTGTTATTAATTACAAATCGGGGCGTTCATCTTCGAAACAGCCTGAGCTAATTCCTTCTCCGAATCCTACGAAGCCGTCAAATTCATCATTTGAAATACCACCGGTAAAGGTGATGCCCATAATCATTGCTTCCATTTTTCTAATCTCCGAGATTTTCATTCCTGCTTTACTATTTTTATAGTACTTGCGAGGATTCCCACACATCCAACAAGAACAGATGCAGGGAGTAGTAGTGATGATACCTAACCGCTTAGGGCTTTCTTCATGTGGGAATACTGTCCAATACTTTTTGCGGTTGTTCTTTACACGTTGCCGGTGATGGCGTCTTAATGCTCGATCCACACGTTTCTCCTAAAACTTGGGAGATAAATGGAGTTTGCTCGACTACCTTGCGTAGCTGGGAGAAATCGTATCCAAACCCCATTACATCGCCTGAGTAAATGTACGACTAATAACGTCGTTCTGCTGCTCACGCGTTAATGCATTAAAGCGCACAGCATAACCAGAAACACGAATGGTCAACTGAGGATATTTTTCAGGATGTTTTTGTGCATCCAGAAGCTGCTCACGGTTTAATACATTAACATTTAGATGCTGTCCACCTTCAATTTGAGGAACCACTTCCACATCTACAATGCGAAAGGATTCAGGATCAAAGTGAGGTGTGATACCTTCTAGATCTTCAACTAAAACTTTTTGTTTAAGTTCACCATCTTTAGAGTATAGTTGAATAATCTGATTATCATGAACAAGATTAATTACGCCAGACTTAAGATTTTGATATGCTTTCATTAGATCTCCCCGATGTTAGAAATTGGCTCAGCTTTTTGATAACCCAGAAGCAAGATAAAAACTGGGAGGCAGGCTGTTTATTAAGTGAATACCCGATAATCGCTCGTAGTCCGGCTGGTGGATTGATAGTCCCATTCAGCTTAATAAACATAGAGATCTGGCACAAAGGCCTGATCTTATCTTTGGTAGTTAGTAGTGGAATTGAACCACTCTGGTCTCTCCGTATGAAGGAGGTGCATAACCGATCTGCCAACTAACTATTATGTTTCACTAGACTAAGTAAGTATTCTTTATACTCTTTAGACCAATTAGCTTTTTTAAACTTTCCTGGACGCATAGTCTTAATTCCTAAATTTGGTACTCCGGGAGGGATTTAAACCCCCGATCTCTCGGTTATCAGCCGAGTGCTTTAGATCGCTAAGCTACCGAAGCATTAAAATATTTACATCACACACTATCTAAGTAAGAAGTATAATGGAATTTAGCTTCTCCAGTCTTATCTACTTCTACCTCAGTTCGTGGTACTTGACGAACCACACCATGAATCATCTTATAGCGAATGCCTTTAGCTGGTTCATGATCTTTTGGAAATACTTGTTTAACCGTTACTACTTTATATCCATCTCTCGGTGTTAATACCACTACTTGATCACCCTCTTTGATTTTCCAAGAAGATGGAAATTCATAGGTATATCTTTGACCACCAGTTTGGAATACTACAGAAAGATAGCGTTTCATTTGGTTTCCCTCTCATTAATTTATATAAGTATTATAACAAGAAATAAGAGAGAAGGCAAATGAATTTTTAAATTTTTGAACCGGCAATTACTTCATTTTTATGAGCGGCAAATGCACCCATAACTTCTTGGATTTCCTTATCTGGAATCTTGCCAAGTTTTAGGGTTTTTAATAGTTCATCCGCAACTGCATCAAACTCTTCTGAAGTAATTTTAAATCTAGCATGAGCATTCTGTAATCCTAGAGGAGAGCTATCTGGATGTGTGCCAACATAAGTATACGGCCCACCTGAAATGCTAGCAACCCAAAGAGTACGCATCCATTTCAAACCTGGAAGATTAGCTAAACTATTATTATGCCAATCAGCTAATGCTTTATTTGCAGAATGTTTGCCAACAATAGGATTTTCTATAAGAGAATCGCTAAAATGGTTAACAATTGCTGCTATTGCAAATATGCCACCAAGACGTTCATATAACGTTTCCTGCATTATTTGTCCTTAATTGGTGCTGGGCACAGGATTCGAACCTGTAATGGGATCACTCCTCCTGATTACAAGTCAGGTGCATTCAGCCTTTCTGCCAACCCAGCAATAAACCCGTCATTTCAACGGGATTTCTTTTTCAATAACAGGAGACTTATCAGTCATAACTGTCATAGCCATTTGCTGTAGAAATTCGAAAGTAAAGGCAATACGTTCTTCACCAATTTCTACTTCTACACGTTTCTTTTGTTTATCAATCTTTACTTTTAGGTTGTCAGCCATTAGAGAATACAGTACTGGTAGTTGGCAATATTGCAGATGAAGCAACAGTGTTTAAATGCTTTCTCCAGTCTAGGTTAAATTGTTTTCGAAACTCTTCATAAGGTTCTTCTGGATAAAAGCTAAAACCTCCTTTTTCATCATTCAGGATAACAGAGCCATCCGTCTGTTCATATGCCCTGTATGTTTCCCCAATAATGATAACTCGCTTATCAGTACTTTTATTACGAAACTCAAAAACGTGCATAGTGTTTCCTTATTTGGTGCGGGATACGAGAGTCGAACTCGTGTCTACTGGTTGGAAGCCAGTTATTCTAGCCACTGAACTAATCACGCATTAATTTGGCTGGCAGGGGATATTGGATTTGAACCAATGATCTCGACTTCAAAGGCCGAAGCTTTAGGCCAAGCTAAGCTAATCCCCAATTGTTTGGCAGAAGGTAGTGGATTCGAACCACTGATCAGGATTTCAGAGACCCCAGCCTTAACCGACTTGGCTAACCTTCTTCTTAATACTTTTTGGATCTTTACCTGTTAAGGATTTATAACGTTTACGTAGACCATTATCAGATAGTCCCAGCTCTTTTGATGCTTTAACCCACGAATAATTTATTACCCAATATTCTATTTGCTCTGCTGTAATAGCAGGGTTACTCTTAGGTTTACAATCAAAACAAGTTTTAGCTGAAGAATTTATTTGTTTACTACAATAAGGGCACTTGTTACCACCTATTATATGTCCTCTTTCAAGTGTAGTTTTTACTCTGTGATCTTCCCTGGTCATGACAACTAGATTATCCAGGGCAAAGTTCAATTTATTCCTATCTTTGTGATCCACCTCTAGTTCAGAGTCTAGCGAAGGTAAATCTTTAAATACTCTAGCCAATAATCTATGCAGTACAACAGAAACATTCTTACCCTGTTCATAGAACGTTACAAACGGGTATCCTGCACTGCCTAAATGATGTGTAAGTAGTTTATTACTCTTAGTAGAGTAAACCTCTCCATATGGGGAGATTAAGTATTCTGGATATTCCGGGATTACTTTAAAATTCTCTAATTTCATTTCACTCTACAGGAACCGTTGCGGTTGGCTCAGGTTCTTCAAGGCGTTTACCTTCATGATCTACTCGAATGATTCCACATCCTTCGCAAATCACAACTGCACCATAACCTTCTTTGACTTCGGCTTCTGTAATTAAACCAGAAAGATCACCAGTATCTCTGCCCCACATATCAATGGAGCATTGTTTGCAGAAATCAGCCATATTTTATTTCCTATTTAAGTTAATTTGGGGTGGCTAGTGGAATTCGAATCCACATAGACCTGATTCACAATCAGGATCATTAACCAATTATGATATAGCCACAATTGAAAACTCGCAGGGTTAGCGAAACCTTCCTCAATTAGCATGTTCTAGAATACTAATCAAGTTATCTCCTATTGCACGCAGCTCAAGACGAGTACGAATTTTCAATTGTGGCGGCTCTCCGAAACTCTTCTACTCTAGCCTTAGCAGCTTACTCCCGAACGCATGTCGGGAAAGTCTTACTAAGAGCATCAAATAGCACCGTTACACTTTGAGCCATAGATATATCAAGAAGCAGAAGGACTTGAACCTTCACGAGATAGACCATTTATCTCAGCCGCTTTATGAGGTATGTTGCAGGGAGTGGATGTTCCCTATAAACCTTTTAGGCAGCCCCGTCTACCAATTCCGGCATACTTCAAGAATTTTTATAAACCAGCAGAAGCCTCATTCAAAGCATCAACAATAGCTTCACGTTGGGTCATTCCGTACCCGGTGGAATCTAGGTGTGGCAAATAAGCCATCCATCCCTTATCTGTTTCATGAAGACATGCTTTAAATTTTTTACCATCCTTCATTGTTACAGTAACTGTTTTGCTCATAAGATTTCCTTATAGTTAATTGGCAGAAGATAATGGAGTCGAACCATCACCGTATCACTACAGCGGGCTGGTTTTCAAGACCAGTTACGTACCACTACGTCCTATCTTCTATTATTTGGCGGAAGAGGAGAGATTTGAACTCTCAAGCCGTTTTACCAGTCAGCCACTTTCCAAGCGGTTTTCGTCGCCAAGTCGATTTGCTCTTCCAAGTATCAATTACCTAAAGCTACTCTAGCTGGCTTCTTACCAAAAAGATACTCGTATGAGCCGTCTAAACGACCTGCTTTTGAGCGGCAGTAAGAATCCAGCTGTTTATAATGACGTTGTTCGGCATGGTATCTAGGATGGTTATCTGCAACCACCATCCAAAGTGGCCATCCTTTTGTCCTACTCCGTAGCTCATTTATCTTAAATATATAAGACTTTTTTAATTTTCGTTTCATTAGTTCTTCCAATGTTAGTGGAATGATGCCTCTATCACACCAGGCAGTTACGCCTCGCTGGGATTCGAACCCATTAAAACAGCTCAACCGAGATAGTAGGTTTAATTTACTCTGACCATCAAATTTGGTGGGGCTAGGGAGACTCGAACTCCCACGCATTTAAGCTACGGAATCTAAGGCCGTATTGTCTACCAGTTCCAGCATAACCCCAAATTTTGGTGGAGAAAGAGGGAGTTGAACCCTCGTCTTCTGCATGCAAAGCAGATGTTCTACCATTAAACTATATCCCCAAAATCTTTAGTTTACTAAGGCTATTAGCTCGGCGTAACTATAGCACCTTCGCTTCGAGCGGAAGGAACTACGTCATCTCGCAAACCCGATACACTATTCAGTTGCCGCTGAATCTAGTGGACTAATCTAGAACTTCTCCCGAATCGTAGGGATCGTGCTTTTTGGCAGCCAGTCCTAGGTCGAGCTAATACCTTAGTGAACTATGATGAGGAGAAATCCTCATCAATTTATATAAATATTATAACAAGAAATTAAGCATCAAGCAACTGCGTTTTTCTTGAAATTGGTAGATCGCCTGGGACTCGAACCCAGAACCTTCCGATTAAAAGTCGGATGCTACTAAACCTATTGAGCTAGCGATCTATTAGTAACCGTTATATACTTCTTTAATAGAATAAACTTTCAGATAAGAATGACTAATCCCGAACTCTGCCATTACTTCATTTTCACTTTTACCATAATGGGCAATTGAGGATTTTAGTGTATTCTTACCTAAACGTTTGTCACTTACTACTAATCGAAATACTTTCATTTCGAAATCCTCTATTAAAATGGAAGCGGGTGTAGGAATCGAACCTACCTCTTTCTAGCTTATGAGACTAGCGATCTCTACCAGAGATCTAACCCGCAATTATTTGGTCAGTGCGGCAGGACTCGAACCTGCGACCCGAAGCATCCAAGGCTCCCACGCTACCAACTGCGCTACGCACTGTTAATTCTTTTATTGTGGCGGAATATTAATAATTCTTCCATCTACACAGTATACGGTGCTAGGAATTGCACTATATATATATATATGTGGAAATTTTTTATGTTACTCTCTCCACCACAGAAATTTTTAGCAAATTCGTATTCTTTATTAATGGTTGAGTCAAGTTTAAAACAACCAGTAAGTAAGAATACAGACAGCAGTAAAACTTTTTTCATTTAGTTTTCCTTCTCTTCACTTTATAAGATATATTATACAGAGAATTAAGCTAAATAGCAACTACATTTTTCATAAATTTACTTATTGTGTAGGCCACCTGGAGGTTCAACCCTCACGGCTGACAAAGAAGTTTGCGAGACTTCTCTTAAAGCCAGAATAGACCCGCCGATCTATCGGAACCTACATAATAAGTAAACTTTATAGTGTCATTCTAGACAGGATTCGAACCTGCTATCACTTGTGCGGATTTACGAGAACCATTCTTTCACTCGAATCGAACGAGCTTCTGCCCTAGCCAAGCTGGTTTCCCCATCAACCACGCTAGAATG
>ERZ1026903.235-NODE-235-length-29062-cov-61.020719_pt1 | contig 29062 bp, 26 predicted proteins | sample MGYA00380180_ERZ1026903 | MGnify/ENA primary metagenome ERZ1026903 (study PRJEB33269, sample SAMEA4719816) | human gut metagenome | biome: human-associated habitat; feature: organic feature; material: feces | place: Cameroon | collected 2013-10 ... | reverse complement strand
TACCAAGGAGCACATGGTTAGCTGCATCAAGCCAAAGAGCGAAGAACTCTTCATTTTGCTCAACGTGATACATTTCATTGAGAGGATAATATGGCTTGCCAGTTGCTCTGTAGAAACCAAAAAGTACTCTATCCTCAGAATCTACTACAGCCCACAGGAACTCTTCATTCGAGATTACCCTAAATGGAGTATCTTGAATTTCACCAGTTTCATCCTTGATAGCCACCTTATCCATAGTAGTATTGAGATTTGCAAGGATGCTTGTCAACGTCTGAGTATTATCAACACTAGCAAAGAAGTTCTTTAACTCCTTCAAAGTATCAATAGCACTTGTAGTGTCATCATCACCCAAGATAGCGGTAATCTTATCTGCCAAGAGATTTACCTGTGACTGCAATCTATCCTCAACAGTACTTGTCTTGCCGAACTTTGGAGTACCATCCCACTCAATACCAAAGAGAAGTCTATCCTCTGCATCTACCTTGGCAAAGATAAATTCCTCATTCTGAATGTAACGGTATGGGAGAGCAAACTGGGAAACTACCTTATCCTTTGATTCACCAAACTCTTGGGCAATATCTTCCTTGTTGAACTTCTTATCAAGTTCTGTATTAACATCAGCAGAATTAGCTTTCTTGGCAATCTCAGAATCCTGCGAAGTGTTCTTGGCTTTCAATTCAGATACAGATGCCTGTACATCTGCTTTCTCTGCCTTGGTGGAGATAGATGAATCTTGCGTCTTATTCTTGGCTGCAAGTTCATCAATGGCACCTTGGGCTGTAACTGCGGTCATACCACTTACCTCATTGACGTAAGACACAGCATTGGCAGTTGAGGCTCCACCTGTTGCGGTGATATCCTTGACGGCATCTTCCAACTGATGGGTCTTTTCACCTATCTGCTGAACAGTCTCCTTGTCTCCTTCAAGGAAAATTTGCTTGGCGGCGGCTAGCTTGCCTTTCTTGGTCTTAACTTCAAGTTCGTCTGTTAAACCTATACTCATATTATATAATCTTTATGCGTTTATGATATTACTAAATTCCATGTAGCTGCGGTGAGAGGATTGGCGGTTCTGTATGCCTTGAAGCTGCCTAAGCTATTGGTGATAGTCTGATGAGCAGCAAGGGTTACATCAAATCCAGCACTGGTTACACGGGTGATAGAGAGATAACTAGGTACTACTAGCCAGATGTAATCATTATCCTTTGTGGTGATACTAGGGTTGAATGATACTCCTGTAGCTGATACCTTGCTGAGCGTATTGAGGATTTCAGCGGTCATGGTGGCTGCTGGGTTTCCTCCTGAGTAGAACAAGTATCTTGTCTGGCTAGTGCTCTTGCCAGTTCTACCTTTCTTCTCTACAGAAAACTTGAAGATTTCTCTTGCTCCTTGTATTGGTGTAGTCAAACTACTATTTGATGTAGGATAGTTAGTAAGAATAGTTTCTGCTGTATCATTAACCTTTTTAGTAATACTTAATGTATCAGGAACTAAATACTCATTATCACTTTTAACAGAATAAACAACATCTGTTTTCATAGTATTGACATTAGAATTAATAGTAAATCCCAACACTATAGGATATACTGTGTCATTAAGTTTATTCAAGTTCTTATCTACGTCTTGAATCATAGTAACTAATTCATCTGGAAGACCTGTTGCTGCATCTAATGCTTTCCTTAATTCAGGGTCAAACTTATCCTTAGTAAGAGAATCCTTAGCAACTTTGTCATTTGTTACAGAACCATCTTGTAGTTTTTCTGTAGAAACAGAATCCTTAGATAACTTTCTATTAACAATACTCTCATCAACAACCTGTTCTGTATTTACAGAATCCTGTGCCATCTTATCATTAGTAATGGCTTCATTCTTAATCTTAGATGTTTCTACTGATGACTCTGCAAGCTTTTCAGTTGTAACAGATTCATCCTTTATTTTGCTAGTAGTAACACTATCTCCTGCAAGCTTCTCATTAGTAACATTTTCATTAGCTATCTTATCTGTTTCTACTGCTCCAGAAGCAATCTTAGGGGCAGTAACTGCCCCTTCATTGATAGTTCTTTCAACAACAGAACTATCCCCTAATTTACTATCAGTAATAGACAATTCTGCTATCTTAGGAGTAGTAACAGCTTCATTTGCCACTTTCTCAGTAGTGACATTTTCATCTGCTATCTTATTAGTAGTGACAGAGCCATCCTTAATGACAAGAGTAAGTTTCTTACCAGGCTTATCCTTAAGAGCAGCTTCACCTATATATTTCTCTTTACTCATAACTTATCTATTATTTTTGCACAAAGATACATATATTGAAAGTATTCTGTTAGTACCTTATGAATTCTCTTATGAAAGTTAAAGCAAACAAAAAGGTAAATCATTCTCCTAAATAAAACCCCTTATACAAAAAAATCTTAGGAGATACACAATATATAGTTGTATTACTCGTTATCAGAATAAACATTGTAGTGTATGGGACTATTGAATAATATAAAGAATATCTTTTCAGGTAGTAATACTGAAGAAGCAGGTATTGGAGTAAACCTTCTTACAAGAGAACAGAAAATTGGTCTCTTAGGTATATCATGTTATTTATGTTCTCCTGTTTTTATCCGAGAAGATAAAGCAGGAGATTATTGTATGATTCTATATGCTTTTATTCAACTACTAGGTCTTAAAGGAGACGACTTGATTGAAGTAGGAAAAAAGCAAAGTAAATCTGATATAGACCAATATGTTGCATATATTAGAACTATACAAAAAGAGAAGTCTCTTGTTTTATTTAATGCAACCTGTCAACAACTAATTGAATTAAGTGACACTCCCCACTTTATCTCCATAGCATACAAAAGAATACTGATGGATATCGGATATTCGTCAGAAGAAAGTAATGATATTTTAGAGGGTACATATTTCAATAATAGAGATATAGAAGCATATAAGCCAAACCATGATTCTTCTTCTGTTTCAGATTTAGATTTAATAATTGAATATTTGGGAAAGGAAGGTAAAGAATCTGAAAAGGATACAAATGAAGCCACTCCTTCTATATCAGAAGAAGTAGAAACATTTGTTGACAATGAAGACCCAGAAGTAGAGGATAATAATCCAGAGTACTATGTACCAACCTTCTTACATAATTGGGATTTTACTGATTTTCTTGATAGAAGAGATTATGGTATGCAAATAAAAGAGACGGCAGATTGTAATACAGGTGACTTAGAAAGATGTTTGGTTTTAGAAGATCAGTCTGAGAAGTTAATTTATTTACTCCTTTATCCAAATATAGATAGTTTATCTATATCAGAAATAATGGAGAAAAAGTTTGACTTATATGTAGGTATTACAGAACATGGAAACTTTTGGCTTCATGACAAAAGTAAGATTCATTATATGACAGAAATTTATTAATACTTAATGTTATGGACAATTTTGATATAGGAAGAATTTATAAAGAGTTAATAGATTATTTATGTAATATAGGTTATTCATTTACTGTTCATTATGGCGAGAAAAATGTATTTATGCAAGTCAAGAATAGTAATGGAGATAGATTTTTACAGTTTAGATTGAATTATTCTGTAAGTTATCAAGAATATGATTATGACCATCTTCAAATTGCCTGGAGATTATTAGGTGTTTCAAGCTTCTCTGCTCCACATAAGTTTCCTAAAGATATGGATCAAAAAGTTATGTTTGAGATAATATTGTTTGAAATTACTAATTGGAAATTACAGAATTTAGATAAGGTAATTGCTAAGACAATTAATGATACTTTAGACTCGGATGCTATATCTAATTGGCTCAAAACAAAAGAAGAGCAGATTAGAATGGAAGAAAGAGCCAAGATTGAGAATCATTTATCTATGGATGATTTTAGACAAATAGTTAGGGAAGAGTTAGGTAAAATAAATATTCAGATAGCTTTAAAAGACGGAAAATAAGAATCATAAAAAGGTGTGCAGAATTATAGCACACCTTTTTATTAGTTTATTCTGGAATATCATTATCCCCACTAGAACCAGCATCTACAGAACTTCCTGAGTTAGTTGCTGCTCTCTTAGACTCACGAGGAATAGCAATATATACATCTTCTGTTGTAGAATCATCCCATATAGTACCAGAACCGTCAATCTTTGAAGTACCGGCAGGAACTACATAGATTTCATAGTCTGAGAGATTACCATTACCTATAGCACTTCTAAGATGCTCATTAGTAATATTTCCATTAGCATCTACTAACTGGCTATACTCTTGTGAAGATAAAGCCCTAGCTCCACTTAAATCTTCCAAAGGAGCACCTATACTAGTTTCATCATTAGTGTCTTTATACTTTGTGCCAGTCTTAGCACCAATCATTGTTATCTTCTTGTTTCTTACATCATAGGCTGTACCACTACCTGTCTTCTTTCCTGAGGCAGTAGCTTTGATTTGTGCAATAGCAGATGCTTTCTGTAATGAAGGATCCTTTGTTGGGTCATAAGAAATAGTATCAGTCTTTTCATTATAAGTAAGACCTTGTGAAGCAAGACTAATATTCTGTCCTCTCCTAGTAAGTTCCATCTGCTGCTTAGCTCTAGCATCAGCAACTCTCTCAGCCTGTGTAAGTACCCCAAGGTCTCTCTGAGGATTATGATTTTCCTGATAGATAGCACCATCAATCATACCATTAATAACACTTTGTCTAGCTCTTTGAAGATTATTTCCTGTAAGATTCTGATTAACTCCCCTTTCTTCAAGGATAGCATCTGCTGCCATCTGTAATTCAGGGATAGTAGACATATCTTGATAGAACTTCTGAATAGTGTCTCTACTATATCCCATCTTCTGTACATAATCTCTATAGTAACCATTCAGTGTACTACCAGCATCACCAGCAGAGAATACCCTAGAAGAAGCAGCTTTACCAGCAGCTGCTCCTCTAGTATAAAGTTCATTACCACTAATATTATAGAGATTAGGAGTCTCTCCATCCAAGAAGGAATCAATATCAAGATTATCTATAGCATAGAGCATAGAGGAGTCCTGAGCACTTAAACTTCTCCTTAGTTTCTTCTCTTCTCTCATAGCTTCATCTGCTTGGAGTAATCTACCAATTTCTCCTTGGTATCTTCTCCTCAAAGAAGTCAATGCTCTCCTATTAGACATAGACAAGCCATTATGTGCTAAGTCTTCTGCCTGTTTAGCTAAGTCATTGGCATATCCTTCATATAGTTTCCTAGCCTTACTTCCTTCTGGTAGGGTCTCACTAAGGTATTTAAACTTATCTGATTTATCTGACAAGTCATTGTATTGTTCCTCACTCTTTTCATAAGCATCCTTATATGCAGAGAATGGTACAAGCATCTCCTGCATAGAGAAAGGTTGAAAAGACGAGTCAATTACATAACTAAAATTTCCACTTGGCATATCTTCTACTCTTTAAAATGTTAAACCTCTTTTTCTTTTAATCTTACCACCACAAGATTTTTTTGTGGTAACTACTCTTCTGCCAGTATTACTCTTAGGAGTCATTACACCAAAGATACCATCAGCAGCCATATCAGCAATCATATTATGCTGAGCATTCTCACGTCCTAAGTCACTGATACCTTTGAATAAACCAGAGACATTGCCATAGATACCTTGATTCCAAGCAGCATCAGCAGCCATTCTCTGTCTTGCAGCATCCATCTGCATCTGAGCTTTAAACTGTCTGTTTCTATTAGCAATTTCTGCATTAGCAAGACTGGTTTTATTGAAAGCCTCAGAGTTCCATTGATCAGTACCTCTGTTAAACTCAGCAACCTTTTGCTTCTGAGCATTATTATATTCAAGAGCCTTTCTATAAAGATCACCATCTGCTATCTGACTATTATAACCATTGGCAAGAAGTCCTGCCATCTTAGTTCCTATAGGAGAAGCATTATTGAGAATAGCTCTATCTGTAGCTCTACTGTTAGCATCCATTCTATTTTGTTCATACCAAATATCCATAGGATTGTAGGTAAGATAGTTGCCAATAGGCTTATAACTAGCTAAAGCAGGAGCACCACTAGCAGCTTCTACAGAAGCATCCATTCTAGAATAATCAGGTTTACCTATACCCATAGCCTGCATACCCAGACCTACTAAAGGACCTAACAATCCTGCATATCTTAGCTTTTCATTCTTATGTTTAGGTACAATCTCCTCCTGATTATCTCCATTATTATCAGTAACATCAGTACTAGCAACAGGTCTCTTATAGTAGTTATATGTATAGTCACTCGTATCATCCTGCCAACTGTAATTACCTGCATTAGTCCAATCCTTAGGCACATTTCCATATATCTCTTCTATACTTCCATCATCATTTACTACATAGTTACCAGTCTGCTTTCCTCTAAGGATTTCATTAGGTGTTTTCCAATAGGTTCCTGGATGAGTATTTCTAACACCAGTACCATTTGGATCTTCAAAGATAGTCTGGTAATCTCTCTTGGCATCTTTCAACCAACCATTAGCATCTACATACCTAGCTGCATAATCTCTAGCTGCCTGAGGAGCATCCTGACTATTGAGAATCTGTTGTAGATAAATAAGTCTATTACCTTCATCTGCTTTCAACCAATCAGAACCTCTCTTATAAGCATCTGTCTGAGATAGAGCTTTTCCTATTTCCTCTGAGTTCATACCCTTCTTTACAAGACCTTTCTTTACAGCTTCTTTCCATGCAGCATCAGTACTTCCATCCCAAGCATCATAGTCTTCTTTACCCCAACCACCATGAATAAAGTCAAAGGTTAATTTATTGTTTGCTTTAGGTACATAAGTGCCAAAGTCATAGCCTTTTGATATAGCATCACCTAAAGCTGGATTTTGAGCACTCACTGCATCCATAAATGCTTTATTGCTAAGGATATTATCCCAATCAGTAATCCTATCAAGTTTCTGTGCTAATAGCCACTTATCAAAGTCACTATCTGTATGAATACCTCCATCTACATAAGGACTAAGTAGATTATAGAATCTCTGTTTCATATCTCCACCTTTATCATACTTATTTATCTTACCTCCACATGCATTCATCTGAGGTTCTTCTGCTATAGGCTGTTCTACTGGTTGCTGTACCATCTGTTCATTTGCACTCTGCTGTTCTGCTTGCTGAGGAACTTCTTCTACAGGCTGTTCCATTTGTTGCTGTTGAGCCTGCTGTTCTTCCATAGCTACTTGCTGCATAATAGCTCTCTGTTGGTCTGGAGGAAGAGAGGCAAATACTTCTTGTGCTTCCTTAGTCTGTATTTCAGATTTTTGTCTTTCCTGCTCATCTGCAAGATCATGCATTTGTTTCTCTAAACCAGCCTGACTAATGGCATCATTAGGTCTTTCTGCACTTTCCTTCTCTAACTTTTTAGATAAGTCTGCATAACTAATATCCGCATTCTTACCTACATGGAATCTCTTCTTTGTCTGAGCATCTGCCTTGATTCTCTTAGAGAAGACATAATCATCAAATATGGTTTCACCCTCTTCTACAAGATTAGGCTTCCCTTGAGAATCTGTCCCTAACTGTACTCCATCATAAGGATTATTTTCGTGGCTATCACCTGCATCTATATGCATTAAACCATTACTAAAGTCAGAACCATTAGTCTGTATATCTCCACCTAAAGCGAACTTAGTAGCATTTCTTGCAAAATTCGCCCTCTTAACTACCTCAGGAGAATACTTGTCTTTATTAGCTAATACATGGGAAGCAAACTCCTGTACTCCCATACCATGGTTTTTAGCTTCCTTAGTAAACAATCCTCGATGACTCTTCTTGATATGAATGCCTCCACCAAGTGCAAAAGTGCTAAGAGGGGTAATAGGAAGATTGCCAAAGACATTGGTTGATATTTTATTCTTAGCTTCTGCTGATTTATTCTTGGCTACAAGATAATCAGACATAAAACCATAGTCTATAGCTCCAGTACCTTGACTAGGTAATCCTCCAAGAGGACCGCCAAAGGCTGCATAGTTTGCAAGTAAATTATTCATCTGTGTATCTACTATATTATCAATGTTATTATTTACACTCCTATTTGCCCAAGACTCTGCTTGTGCTCTATCAGCTCTAAGTGCAGCATTTTGTCTTCTAGCTTTTCCTTTTCTAAAGAGACCACCTTTATAGGCATTTTGAACCTTAGTTACTGCATTTGGACCCTGTATTTCATCAAAGGAAGATGCATTGGATTTAAAACTATTCAGATAATTAGTACCTTCATTTGCTGCATTAAGTTTGGCTTGATTTACTTTAGTACCAAAGAGAGCATTAACACCACCTCCAATAATACCTGATGCAGCTGATACAATACCTCCTACAACTGGGTTTATGGTGCTGACTGCACCACCAATAGCACCACCAATATTAGCTATACCATTACCTACACTAGAATTTAATCCACCACTAATGAGTTTATTTCCAACAGCACCTACTACATTACCGGCAATACCAATACCACTTTTAGCTATATTACCTATACCTAATCCCAACCCTTGACTAGGAGTTTTCATTGCACTTATTTTTCCTAAATCTATTTTTGTAGGATCACCTAGGACAGAACCACCTATCCCTTGAATGTCAATACCTCCACCTTCATCAAAGACATTATTGACAAACAATGGTTGATTCCATTTATTAGCTGTATATAATTTATTCTTTTTTTTCATCTGAGTAACATTTTATTGCAAAGATAATACATTATTAGTATCAGTGTTATCTCCTTACTCCTATTATAAAAATAGGTAAGAAAATCATTAAGACTCTCTTACCTATATTACTATTTAACCAAAATATGTTGCCATGATGTCATGTATCTCAGTCTTATTGAGAAAAGACTCTCCTGCTGCAGCATTCTTTGTAAGCTTTATATATGCCCAAGGATTTCTTATTCTATCCAAAGGTCTAGCTTTGAATCTCTTGATGCCCATTAATGATTCTATAGCATTATTTACTACAGCATTATCCCTAGGAATATCACATCTCCACATTCTGAACTTTCTAGCTAGAATACCATTATCCTTACCATGAGTAAATCTGTCATTAGCATTTCTATTGCTGAGAGTCAATATACCATGCTGATATTCATTCCATGTCTCTAGAGTTTCAAATGGTAATGAAGGAGTAAACTTATCTTTGGTTTTATAATAAGTACCTTCTCCATCAACACAGGCTCTAAACTCTAAGTTAGTAAATATCTTATCTATTTGTGGTTCCTGATTAGCAATCAGTGTCATAGAGAATGGTTTATTTACTCCAAAGAAATCACAGTATTCTCCAGCTTGATGTTGCCACAACTTGCTGTCTTTTATCCATATTTCCTTATCATCAAGATTAGTAAAGTAAGGTGCTCCACCATAGTCATAGAATGAAGTAAAGCAGTTAAACTTCTCAGAATAAGCCAGGGAGGTCTCTCCATTGATGAATAGTACATCCTGATTTAGTTTATCATAGTAAGCAACAAAGGAACTGAAGGATGTAGGAGTCCAATCAACATTAGCAGATGGAACATTCTGCTTAGCCCAAGAATTGAAACCACCTGTTGTACTGATATTATTTAACTGACCATTGAACAGATAGATACTTTTCTCATTACTATCCATGAAGTATATACCCGTAGGAGTTTGAGTTACAGCCCATTTATTAGAGCATCCAACAGTATCAGAGTAGTATCTTTTACCTTGAACCTTCTGAGAGTTAGCTATCTCAATAGGAACACCTTCTGTAGTAGAAATCTGCGTATTCTCATTGTAGAGTATCTGAGAGATACCACTATCCTGGAAAGAAAGTAACTGATTATTGAACCTTACCAGTTTATTAACTTCTCCTTTATTTCCATCCATCTCTAAAGTATTAGCTAAAGTGATATTAGTCCATAAATCCACATCAGCACCATTCTGCTTTGTCTTAGTCCAGGTAATAGTATTAGGGAATGCAGTGTTCTTATAGTTATCCTCATCTACCATTTTATAGGAGAAGAAGTTATCCATCTGGGAATATACTGGATTTAAGAGATTAAAGTTTTGGGGAGACATGTTCAAATTACTAGTCTGTGCCTTATTTCTATCATATCTTCCGTCAATATTAACTCTAGTCTCTACCATAAAGGAAGCAATTTCTACTACCTGATTCTTATCTTCAGGCGTAAAGGCATAAGTTTTCAAGCATTCATACCTTTGGAAATAAGTATCTCCCCATTTATAGTTAAGAGTTATAGAATCAGTATCCTCATTAAAAACAACCATTGGTCCACAAGGAATCCAATTAGCAGCCTGTAGAGCTTCATTAGATGTTCCTCCAAATATAGTATCTTTATTATAATCTTTGTATATTTCAACTACAGGTATTTCATCATTGTTTACTTTTGCCAATATACCATTTACATTTACTGAAGCATTACCAAAGGAATTGCCTCTCTTAAGTTTTACAACTATATGAGGAGTAGATTTATACTTCATACTGATAGGTTCTCTCCATTGATCCAAACCACTTACATAATCTCCAATATCATCTGCTTTTCCATTATTCCAATAAAAACTATACTTATTATCTCTCTTTTCCCAAGTCCATATACCAGAACGAGAGTCTGCATTACTTGGATCTTTAAGAGCAAGGAAGTTATAACAATCTGAATTAAAATCAGTATCAACCTTTTCTCTCCAAGGACTTCCTACAAAGTAAAAAGGAGAAGGTGTGGTAGGAGTTAACATTGTCTCAATATTGCCCATATAAGGATGACCACTAACCTTTACAATAGATAAAGTATCACTACCAAAATATTGCATATCCTCTACTTCATAGTCAGAAGAATCACCATAAGATGTTTCTGCTCCTAATCTGAAGTTGCTGATTTTCTTCTTCAAGAGAACTGCACTTCTATTATCTCTGGCTACATCATTATTCAGAGAACCATTCTTATGCCACATGAATATAGGAAAGTCTACAGGTGGGCTACTAGTATTATATGCTGCATACTTAGGAGTCTTGTCTGCATCATCTACAATATAATCATTAAAGAATAATCCCGAAATAAGAGCGGCAGAAGGACTGGTTACAATACTTTTATGTATAAAGCCTGCTGCATCAGAACCTATAGGAGGGGATGATACCTGTATATCTATATCTCCATAGGTTCTAAGAAAGTTTGTTCCACCTACATATCTCATTTTACAACCATTGAAATCAAGATTGGCAAGTGAAGTATCAAAGATAGTCTCAGGAGAATGCACAGTTGCAAGCAGATTATCTACATAAAAGGCATGTCCATCATCAAATTTACCCATTACTTCTGTATTTCTAAGCCAAGGAGACATCACTTTTAAATAATCATCACTACTTGGAAGTGAACCAATATTAGCTACAAATTGTATATCAAATTGGGATTCCAATTTTCCATTATAGCAGATTTTTCCTCCTCCATTTGTAGCATCTCCATTATCTTCCATAGATACTGGGGTTCTGAATAACCATGAAGACTGTGCATATATAGACCCCTTTTCATCTGTCCCACTCCACATTCCTGTAAGAGAATTTGTTTCATGGGCATCTGAAAATCTATCTACCTTTCTATACATGGTAGGACATCCAACACCTTGACATAATATAGTCCTGTCAGAAGGTCTTGGTTCTACAAAGACAGGTCTCATTCTCCTATATCCTGCTTCCCATAAAGTCTTAAAGATGCCTTGAAATGTAGCAGTAAACTCTGGTATTCCAAGTGTACCATCTACGGAATTTTCTCCCATACTAGGATAGTTACTCTGCTGTTTATCCCCTATCCAACAAGGTTCCGACCACTTACCATTTTTATATTGGAATTGTACTCCCAGCCTATAATACTCTTTTGCTTTAAAACCAGAAGCACCTTGATACTCTGTATCTTTAGGACTAGAAAGAGTATTTATATAAGAAAATGGAGAGTCATAAGCCAGGGTAAAAGGTCTATATGCTACTGTTGAAGCAATATTATTATTAGCAAGGGGATTATCCTTAGATACCCCATTAGCATTTAATATAGCATCTTTAACAGTGAGTGGAGGTCTGATAACAGCAATATTACCTAAGAACAGAGTGCCATCCTTCTGCTCCATAGTTTTAGCTTTAATCTCTTCACCTCCTTTATACAGGAGTTCTGTAGGATCTATAGTGTCTCCCTGCAATCCATCATCTATAAATGTTAGGGCATCATTCTTAATTTCAATATCCTGTACTCTTTTAACAAGGGGAACAGCGTTCTTTGAAGTCCTTAAAATAGAATAGATTCTTAAATACTCAAAGCTTTCATCTACATCAGATATAGTAATTCTAAAAGAATTTGCTATCTTACCTTCAGGACTTCCACCCCTATCAACATAAGAAATATATTGTAAAGGAGTAACATGAAATATGTTGCTCTCCTGACTATACTTATTATAATAGGTAAAAGCATATTGAATAACACCTGAAGGAAACTCTCCTGAACCAAATATCTTTGTAACCTCAACAGATTCTCTTAACTGAAGCTGAGGTACAAAGTCAAATTGGTAATCATTATCTTTTTCTATAGAACCAACAATATTGATAACTCTAGGCTGATTCTCATTGTCTGTCCAGTAAACCTTCTGAATACTCTCTGATTCATAGGATACTAGAGTTTCTATTGGATATTCTGGACTGAAACCTAAAGTACCAAAGTATAGAATCTTACCTTCAAGAGTATTCTCATCTTTGGTTGATTTCTCAAAGACATAGATGTAATCAGAGCATGTAAAGAGAATTAACTTATGGTTTAATACTGCTGTACCCACTGGAATACCAGTAATATAATCAATGTACTTCTTATTACCAAAGTTCTTTTCCCACAGCCCAGTAGCAATATGAAGTGTCATCTTCTTAGTACCTCTTTCATTCACCCATGACATCATTGTATTGCCTTCATTAGTTGCCAATCTAAGATTGACATTCTCAAAGGCAAATTCAGGATTAAAGGCAGAAACAGACATATCTCTGTTCATACCCTTTGTTTTCCAATTAATATATTTCTTAGCCATATTAGTGTTTCCTTAAATATTCACGATTACCTAAATCCTTAAAGCCATTGTCAAACTGTCTGACTGGCTTAATCAAAGTATTCATCATTCTTGTAAGGCTCTCCATCTCACTGACACTAGGCATTGTCATTTCACTCTGTAAGAGATGACTAGCCCAAGCATATTCAGTCTGAGCATTACTGAGTATTCCTGCCTGAATCTTTCCTGTATCAAACTTGACTGTAAATACCTTAACTTTGATATATGCTTCCAAGGCATTGAGATAGGTTTCATTATCTATCAGCAGAGGAAAACCATCCTCATCTACAGGGATAGACTTATAAGCTATCTCTACCCTACCTTTAGGAAAGGAAGTGAAGATAATCCTTCCTTGTGTCTTGAAAGATGGTTCTTCTCTATATTCCTGCATAGGTGGAATATAAGTATCAGCTGGAAACTTCATATTATTGAGTAAATCCTTAGGCTGATTTCTCATGTCAGGCTTAGGTCTTAGCCCTGGAGTAAAAGTATCAGTCATAGACCTGAGACATATATCTGTCTTTAAGTCCTTCACTTGGATAATAGAAATCAAATCACAAGGAAGAAGCCCTCTAAAGTCCTTGATATCTACAGTATCTATCTTATCTTGATAAAGCTGAGGATAACCATGTAGAGATATAAAGCGGATAGTATGTCTGATTACCTGCTCCAGAGTTACATCCCTCAGAAGAGGATGGTCAGTAATATCATCCAATACTCTTCTGATGTTGGTATATTGTATATTTGTTACCATAGTGTATCTATTTTTCCTTTATTAATATTCTCTTTGAGTGCCAGCTTAATGAATCTGTTAAGTTTAAACTCATAGAAACATTGGTTAGTATAGTTAGCACAGAACTTATTATACTTCACGTGATATATATACTTTGTCTCATTCCTTAAAAGAGTCTTGTTATTCCTAGCTTCCAAATCCTCAAACCAAAGTCTTGTAGTCCTTAACCAATCTATAGGATAAGTATTCTTGAGCTTTCCATCTACAATGCTAACACCACTCTGTATCTTCCTAAGTTCCAAGCCTCCCATTCTACTAGGAAATGTAACTTCCTTACCATTGGCAATATCTTCTGCCAGCAAATCATTAACTCCTCTGATAATGCTATAGAATTCATGTTCCTTCAAAGGTCTGCCTATATCATACCATTGGTGCTTACGAATAGCCTTATAGCTATCATATACCCCCCAAGAGTTAGTTACCTTAACTTTCCTAGGAATAGTTCTATCATGTAAAGTCTTCTCAAATTCCTTATACTCCATCATTAACTCTGTTTAGTTGACACTTTTGCCATATCATCAGCAGCATTGTTTCTATCATCTACTGGCTGATACTTAGCAGAAGTTAGTTCCTTAACTACTAACTCCATTAATGTAGGAACTAAATATTCTCTTATAGGAAATACTTCATCCATAACATCACAAGCCATAGAGCTACCATCATCATCACAAAGGTAGTTAGCCATTTCATCAAAGTCTTCAAAGACAGCACTCATTCTAAGCTTCTTCAAGTATAGGAACTGAGGGTTACTGCTATTGAGATATAGATGTAAGTCTGGACCCAATGAAACATAAATGATATTCTGTAAGAACTTATTAGTACCTATATATCTCATTCTATCTCTAGGAACATAGCTAATATTGATTCCCTGATAGAAGTCAATAGGATATACTCTAGGTTGGTTATCCTCTAGAATTTTAGGAATCTTCTGGGTTGTTCTGAGATAATATCCTCCTGTACAAGGTTCTCCATCAATAGCAGGTACTTTCTCTAAGTCTAGACATATCTGCTGATATTCAAACTCTGAGGCTATATCAGTAGTAGCTTTCTGCTTCTCCTGCTCCTTCTTTATCAAGAAACTCCTATATTTCTTCAGTAGAAAGATGACATGATCTTCCGTCCAAAAGCTATCATCAGAAGTAGCAGCCTTTGCCAAGTCTAGGACCATATAAACAATTTCTTTTACTAACATATTCTCTTATTATTAATTATGGCTCAAAGGTAGTACTTTTTAACTAACCTTTGAGCCATATTAAAGAAACTATTTACTGATTTAAGTAAACCTCTTATTCATTATTACTCCTCAGCCATAATCAACACATCAGACTGAGGGTCACTATTTACACTATTAAGGTCATGAATAACCTTAACTACTTCTGTCTCTTCAAGAGTCTTGACTCTTTGAGCCATCTCTGTCATATCACCTAAACGTAATTTTCCCATCTTCAAATAATCTGGATAAGGTATTAAACAACTAGTCCCATAGATACAGTCTAAGGCTCTCTCTATAAGACGATAATCTTTCTTACTAAGCAATGCTCTGTAGTCATTATACATAAAGTCCCAATAGAAAGCCATTACCAATAACTTTGTACTATGAACCTTTGACATATAACCTTTTACTTCCAGAGCATGGTAGTACTTAGTCAATGCTTCTAACAATATATCACCCATTACATCCACAAGTTTTAATTGTTCTACTCTGACAGGATTTTCCTACTTCATCAAACAGCATATTGTAGAACTTGATGGCAGGAATATAATGCTCTGTCTCTATGGCTGCCTTGAATGCATTCCACAGAAGAATGAAATCAATGAATACAGAAGGAACACTGCAAGCAGCAACTAATTCCTTTGTATAATCCATAACCTTCTGATGCAATACATTTTCATCAAATACCACACCAAGAGTAGTCTCCTCATCAAGTCTGCAAGGAGTGCAGGAACCTGGAGTACCTTTACATTTAATATAGACAAAGAATAAAGTATTGCTCATATCTCCTCTACCAAAAGCAATAGCATTAGGATCTGACTCCCAAGACTTTGATAAATCTGAAGCTTCAAGCACTAAGTTTAGTTCCTTAGCATTCCCCTCTGCCTTCTTGATATAAACATAGTCTGATGTAGGAAGTCCAGGATCTGTTTCAGATACTTTATCTGCTGTCTGAATGACTACGGAATCAATGTATATGTCCTTGAAGTAATCTGCTGTATTTACATGAGCATTGATATACATCCTCTTGCCATCATCAGAAATTCTAAGTTGATCAAAGATAATCATATTTTCCTATTTATTAATGAAACAAAAAAGAGGGAGAAGGGATATACTTCCCCAATCCCTCTTGTATTATGATAAACAATTCAGATTTAAGTTACTTCAATGTAGCTACACTAAGACCAGTTGCTGTATTGAATGCACCAATGATAGCATTAATAACAGTATAATCAGCACCACCACCATCAGTAGACTTAACTGCTGTAGGAACAGCAATGGTAATATCCTTCTCTGACCTGTAGCTATTTACATCTGTATCAGTGAAAGCATAATGAATCTCAAAGACATCATAGGTCTTGGTAGGGTCTACCATACCTACAGTCTCTACATCATTAGGCCAACCAATCTTTCTATACTGGTCACCACGCTCACCCAAGAGGAAGTACTCAAGGTCAGCAATCTTCTTACCATTACCAATCTTAGTAGCAGCAGTCTGCTCAACTGCCTTACCCCAGATAAGGTCTGTAGTACCATCATAGACAGTAGTAGGAACGACATCAAAATATACTCTCTCCTGTGCCTCTGTACCAAGATGCCATGACTGAGGCTTCTCCTCAATGACAAGACCTGCTGCACTTGAACTGAATGCAAGATAAGGATTACTCTTTGCATTAGCACCTACTTCACGAGAGAAGCAAAGATTAAGAGCCTTCTCCATTGCAGCATAGAACTGAGTAGCATTCATACCTTTAACTGCACGTACAGCTGCATCCTTAAAGTACTGGTCCTGGTCACTCATACCATAGAACTGACGAAGGTTAATGCGGAGGATATAATCCTGACCTACAATAGGAGCACCACCATTTACACTTGAATCCAAGGTAACCAATACTTTCTTCATTGGTGTCTCCATGTCAACAGCCTTAATAGCCTTAGCAGCTGCAATATTCTTTACCTGGATGTAATCACTCTTAAGAACAGTATCTGGACCAAGAACCTCAAAGTAAACTTCCTTCTCGATGTCACCAATACTCTTTACCTTGATTTCACCTTTGTTAGCCAATGCAGTTGCACCTGTAACCAACTTATTTGCTACATAGAACTGTCTGTTCTGTCTCAAACTTGTAACACTCATTTTATTTAAAAATTAAATTAAACATATCCTATCATTACAGATAGGCTTTAATTATCTCTATTTTCTCTTTGTAAACTATAGCCTTTACTCTGAATGGCTAGCTGTACTGCCCTATCAAGAATCTTCTGATGAAGAGCTTCATGCAAAATACAATCACTAGCTTTACTTTCTTTCTCAATGGTCAAGCCTTCTGGTAAGTCAGTAAGTATAATAGGGGGAACCTTCTTGATATACCTTATATAATATACTGCTATCATATACTTACAGATAATCTCTACATTACCTTCTGAAAGGTCTAATCTTAAGGCTCTTCTGTCATTGGCTCCTCTGAAAGGATTATCCTTGATATTCAAATATTCATCCTGTTTAGTAGGGTAAACCTTCATGTAAGTTTCATTTCTGCACTTGCCATTATCAAGTATAACAGATTCCAAAGTTATAAACCATAAATCTTCAGGAAGAGTAAAGAAGGTGGAAGTACTTGAGATTCCCAATGAAGTACCACTGGTATTAGTTATTGGCTTTAAGTACTTTTCTACAACAAGATTAGACAAGTACCTCCTCATTTCCTCTGTACTTTCAAAAGAGTCTCCATAAGGATTTTTACCATTATAAAGACTAGTAACTATCTCCTCCTGTGCTTTAGTCAGAAACAATGACTTCTCATACTCATCAAGTACCACAGATTGTTTAGTAGATTCCTCACCAAACTTAGCTGTAGCACTATAGCTATTCAGCATAGTATCAAATCCATTTGAAAACTCTTCTCTAGTCATCTTTATAAGAATTTAAATTATTCACTCCTCTGACCTGCCTGTATTACAGCCTGTAAGTTATCCTGTCCTGTATTAGTCCATGCAATCTTAGCCAATTCTACTGCTCTCTGAAGAATCTCTGTATGAATAATTGGGTCAAGTTCACACTCACTGGCATGACTGATTCCATCAATAGTAAGTCCATCAAGGTCAGAAACAATAATAGGATTAGGTCTCCTTACATATCTAATGGTATATTTAGTAAGAGTATCTGAAGGTCCTACAACAATATCTGCCTTATTGACCACATCATTGTTAGTAAGTCTCCATGCTTGATATTTCAAAGGTCTCTTGTAAGGTTTACACATTAGTCTGGAGTATTCATCAAACTTAACTGGTACTACCTGTAATAGAATCTTTTTATCGTTTCTTGTTACTTCTACCATCTCATTGATAGCATACATAAGCTTTGAAGGTAAAGTAATACTCTTGGTGTTTTCTCTCATATCAAAGAGGGGAGCACCAAAACCTGAAACATCTGTTCCCTCATTTCTTGTATAAAGAACATTACCCATAGTATCCTTTAATACCTTACCATTAGCATCATAAGCCACAGTATAACTATAGGTAGATTTAGGAGCAGTAGTTTCTGTTCTTGAATATACAGGCTTACCATCTTTATCTGTCTTGCCAGATACTAGACTATAAGCATAGGAAGTTGCACTTGTGGTAGCTACAGTAGTAAGCATGGAGAAATCCACCTGTCTTTTGGCACTACCATCAAAGCCTTCCTGGGTGTTATTACCCTTACTCTTCGGATTAAAGTAATTCTTCATAGTCTCATCCTGACCTTTGGTAAGGAAAACACTCTTCTCATAAGCATTTAATCCTGGTGCTTGGTTTGAGGTTATATTGTTATATAACACATCAAACATATTATCCATCTCTTCTACTGACATATCTTTATAGTTTTAAAGGGAGTGGGAAGAGTTTTCACCTTCTTCCCTTAGACTCCATATATGATAAACAATTCAAATTACTCTTCCTTTAATTGTGCCTCCAGCATATACTTAAGCTCCTGATGCTTGATACTGCTAATATATCTGGCAGTATTGTTCAAGGTACTCTCCTCATTCATTTCACAGAGTGGAGAACCATCCTTACGGAGATAATAAGTATTATTCTTAGTACCTACCAAACCTGCTTCTACAGCCCTCTTGACAAGAACCTTTGCAGGAAGAAGTTCATCCTTAATGACAGAGTGGAACTTCCTTGGATCTGCCTGAATATACTCATTAATCTTATTCTGCAAGTAATCAATCTTAACACTAGGACTAACTGGTCTCTTTTCAAGAATCTCGATGACAGTCTTGAGAGTATCCTTATCATTTCTGACAGCACCATACTCTGTATAGCACTCCATTGTAACATCCATTCTACTGAGATTTTTCTGTGACTCTGCACCCTCAGAGATAATGACAAACTGATAAGTTGCTTTTGGTCTATTCTCTAATTCCTCCATAGATGCTGCAATATAGTCCTTGTTGGCAAGCAGAATCTTATACTGGATATACTGTTCTGGAATACTGAGGTCAAAGTAGTTATCCTGCTTATGCAGGGTTACTCTACCAATACCATTAGGGTTACTATCATCCCAGAAGTTATTCTCTTTCTTATAGATACTGAGAGCATTGATTTCCAAACCCATAGCCTTCTCAAGGAAGGATTTCTCACTATCTGTAAGAACATTCTTGAACATACCTGTCTTATTGAGTCTTGGTACTACAAAGCTTCTTGTAGCATTCTCTGCCATACCACCATACAGAATATGTCCCTTTCTTTGAACCATTGCTGTAGGACTTGGAACAAACCTTACAATGATTTTCTCATTTCTCAAACAATTAACTGGTTCATTACTATAATACTGCTGAGCTGCAGGTTTACCTACTTTCTTAGTAATCTCCTCTACAACTTCTGGCTTCTCAGGCAAGATTTCTGCCTGTGGTGTAACATCAATCTCTACACCTTCCATCAACGTATTATCCATATCAGAACCTCCTTCTACTTTCTTTGGTCTTCCCATTTTTAACTTCTCCTTATTTTTTGTTCTTCTACCTTATTATATTATAAAGCAAGCAGGAGGGAAAGTAATATTCCCTCACTACTGCTTTTATAGTTTAGCCTACAAGAATTGCAGGAATCAAACTCATTGTCCTTGTAGGATCAAGTACACATACACCAGTGGTAGTCATCTTGTGAATGGTTGCAGAATCCTCATCATGACTCATGTTAGGGTTGCCCATCTGACCTGTGAATGGGTTTCTCACATTTATATGTTACGACTACATCGTTTCCATGTAATCTCTCTTACTTTCATAAGAGTTCAGACTATATCTTCACCAACATTAGTTGGGCGAGGCATTTCAAGCTTACTTAAGCCTTACTCCCAAAGGGATAGTCGTTGAACCTTCATATATATCTTGATACATGCTTGGCTGCTGGTTATCCAATCTTCTATTATTTACTCTGCGAATGATATTCTTTAATGTTGAATACTTAATATTAAACAACTTAGAGATTTGATTTACTGTATAGAGTTCTCTTAGTTTTGCTATCTGAGAAACTTGAAAATCTGTAAGGACTGTAGTTCTCTGAACATCTTTCAATTTCTTTCTTTCTCCATGGGTAAATGAATGATAAACATTTTCCTTTGGTGTTACCCATTCTAAGTTATCTACTCTATTGTTTGTTCTGTCATTGTCTATATGGTTGACACAAGACTTGTTTTCAGGATTTTCTATAAAAGCCTTTGCTACTAACCTATGAACTGGCTGAGATGTCTTCTTTCCATCTAACTTCTGAACTGTGCATCTACAATAGCCATCTCTATCTTTACAGAACTCACTAATTACATCTCCATGATGTTTTCTTGTATTCTTTCTTACTCTGCCTAAAGTACTTACTTCTATTCCTATGTACTCTGGTAAGCTTTTCCATTCTTCTTTGATTTCCATATCTAAATGTTTGAAACCTTGTAAATAATTGGAAGCTCTAAGGAACTTCCAGCAATTAACCTCGTTTTTTTATTCTTTTTCTGTTCCTAAGAAAAGGGTGGGAACTGAGAAATGTGTAAAGGCTATTAAGCCGCTAATCCCCACTCATAACTTGTCATATCACCTTCCATGCCCTTGACAGCACACTTGAAGATGTTAGGCTGATCCATTGTACCAATATCAAAGATATCATACCTATAAGAGAATGCAGGACCACCATTTGGATGCATAATCTTATTTCTTACAGGATCATCATAGTAAGCATCTACCTCTACCTTAACCTTTACACCATTAGGTGCAAGGAACTCAGTAAACTGGAATCCTGCTGAAAGTGCATTCTCATGGAGAGGAGACTGAGTTTTCTTAACTACATTAATCTGATCACCATTGATAGTAAATGCAGACCAGCCACTTACAGTATCAAGTACTGCCTTATGGAACTGAATAGCACCACGTTCACCAGTCTTGATGATAAAGGTTCTATCCTTCATATCAAGCTTAGCAGCAGACAACTCATAGAGAGCATCCTCAATAAGCTTCAAAGAGAATGTGTTGTAAGGCATTGTATTAGATACTTCCATCTGCTCATAAAGACCAGCACCCATACGGATAACCTCACCAGACTTACCAATGTTAAGGTACTCACCATTCATATTTCTGTTGGAACGACCAAATGCAAGAACATTGTTCTTATAGTCATTCCACTGCTGCTCAAGCTGCCACTGTACCTCATGCATCCACATGTTTACAGTATCCTTTACATAGCGACCATTAGTCTCACGAGTAACAGGAATACCAAAGGCAACCTTCTTACCAAGCATTGCACCAGAAACCTTGTGATGAATTCTAATGGTAGAGAACTCATTCCTCATAGCTACTGGGCTAGCAAAACGGATATCACCAGCCTTACGAGAGAACTCCCTCTCTACAGGAGCATACTCTACAGAGAAACGCTTACCTGGAAGCAACTCATCTACAGGAATACCAGCAGTAATACCACCCATCAACTCACAGCGATATACTGTATTAGTGCCTTCATTCCTACCATTGGCAAGAACCCTGATAGGATATACCTCATTACGCTCACCAACAATAACCTCCTGGTCTGCAAACCAATCCTCAGCAAATACCAAATAGAAAGGCTCACCGTTTACACCTACATTATCACCACCAGCTTCTACAACCTTACCATCAGCATCTCGTGCTTCTACCAAAGGAATGTTTCTGGTAGCACTACCAATAATATCCCATGTATACTCTTCATCAGAGTCAAAAGTCTTAGTAGGGAACTGTGAGAGGAATGTATCAAGGGTCTTACCCTTATACCAAGCAAGCAGCTGTACCATCAGAGATGTTGCCTTCTGAGGCTGCAACTGGAAGATACCACCAAGGTGGTTGTTCTTGGTTGTACCCATCCAATGGTTGAAAGTCTGCTTCTGAAATTTACTTAATTTTCCAGCCATTTTTATAAAAAGTTAAAACATTTATTATCTTATACCTGGTCTTACAAATCAAGCTTCATTCCCTTACTAATAAAAGAGTTAGGGTCATCCTTCTGGTTAGTTACCATTCTAAGGCTACCATCGTTGTTTCTCCTAGTATTGTTTAGGGTTTGTTCTAGTTCTCTAAGACCTTTCTTTACTTCTTTCTTTACCTTACCTTTGGCAAATGAATCAAAATCCTTAAAGCCATTGGTCATTGCAAAAATGAGACCTGTATATTTGAGGAATTCTGCCCTATGCTCAGATTCATACTTCTGAATAGCAGTCATATAATCACCTGTTTCAGGGTCTTTATATACTGGCTTAGATACAGAATCAAATGCTTTCTTACGAATATCATTACTAATCTCCATATCACCAAACAACTGCTTATCTTTCATAAGGGATTTCTCCAATTCCTTAGCATTCTTCTCCCTCTCAGCCTTATCTTCATCAGCTTTCTGCTGAGCATCCTGAAGCATCTTATTATAAGCATTACTAAAGAACTCCTTATTACTGAGCAAAGCTTCCTTTGCATCCTCAACATCAGTACCTGCATCTACTGTCCTGTCAGCAAACTTCTTTGCTTTATCAGGAGTCATTCCCTTATTGATAAAGTCCTGATAGATAAGATTGTATCTCAACTGCTCTCCCTTTTCACTTTCTTCTGCAATAGCTGCATCAGTAATGGTATTGATATAGTTAAGGGTTGATTCATACTTCTTAATATCAGTAGGCTCTACTCCATTCTCAAGAGCCTGGGAAATTCTCTTCTGTTTTTCATCAAAGCGTGCATTAATCTCTGCCTCAATCAGATTACTGAAAGACTCTGCATCTACAGCCTTCTTAATAGTCTCATCATCAAGGTTGGGGAAGATACCATCCACTGCACAGGCATTGGCAATGGAAGAGTAGAAGTTATTTGGAGAAGTGCCATCTGCATCATTGTCAGGGGCAGTACCTTCCTTACCTTCATTATCTTTACCACTACCTACGCTCTCTGGTGCTTTATCCTCAAACAAATTTTCAGGATCCACATCCTCAGTAGTATTATCTTTTTCTTTCTGTTTTTTAGGGTCAGAATCAGGAGTTTCTACTTCCTCCTTTTCTTCATTCTTTGTAGGCTCTTCTAGAACCTCATTATCTTCTGGGTCAGTAAAGAGGGTTTCAATCTCCTGCTCACCTAAGATATTATCAAAACTCAATGCTTCCATACTTTTCTTCTCTTTTTAGTTCTACATTCTTCTTTTGCTGCAAAAGTAAATAAATATAAACTATTAAAGAAGCACCTTACACAGACCCTAAGATATACTAAAAAAGGTATTTAAATAAGCACCTTCCTTAGTTTACAAATAGTAACTTTTTACTGCTATTGCATAATTCTTCTTACCTGGATAGTTCTTATCCCAATAATCATCTTTCTCCATACCAGAGCTTGTTTCTTCTGTATGTCTTAGGTCTCCATGGTACAACACCATCTTTTCTTCCCTATAGAGCATTAACTGTACAAGACTCATAACCCTATCAAAGTTACCCTGAGGATTCCATAATACAAGCTCCTTCAGTAATGCTCTATTCTTTATCCTATATAGATTAGGTATACTTACTTCATTATTATTACCATCTGCATCAGTTTCTATGGAGACAATAGGTTTTCTAAGCCAAGTCTGTATCATTTTGAAGGCACCATTAATAATAGGTGTAGTAGCTCTAATACCAACAGACTTATTGCCATAGCCAATACTGCTAATCATGTTTCTCTGTACAAGGTATTCTGGAGTCTCAGCCAATAAGTGTGTAGCATTATGGGAACTGAAGTAAGAGAACATACCCATAACATTCTGCTCATACATACACCTACAGTTATAGAAGAGACATAGCTTCCTGCATATCTCATAGAAATCTTCTGCAAAGGTAGGTCTTCCTGTATATTCTGCAACTATCAAATCTGTCCATAAGTCCATGACAAAGATAGAACCTAAAGACATGGTATTAGAGCAGTCTGCATCATAAGGGTCAGCAGAACAGATGTATCTACCAGCTGGTATCTTACTTTCACCATTCTTCTTAGGCATTTCAAATATCTCAAGAGCACCTTTTACCTTATTATCTTTGGTAGGAAAATCTCTGATAGGCAAATCAATAGTAGGATTAAACTTCACTTCTCCTGTCTTATTATCCTGTACTAACTCTCCAACATAAACATCATCAAAGGCATTTGGATCATTATCCAGTTGGTTTAATCTTTCATTAAGCTCTGTTACAGGGAAGATATTACCATGACTTCTAAGCATAGCTTCCTGTGGAACTATAGGATACTGGGATATACGCTTGATAATAGTATTTAAATCTGTAGAACCATACTTGGTTTTATACCTATCATATAAGATAGCTAAGAGAGACTTAGTAATGTCAGAATTACCATTCTTATCTATGCAGCTATCATCATAATTCATATATGCACCATAGAAAAAACAACATTGCTTCCTACCTTGCCCTTCCTTATCATATACATTGTCCAATGCCTCCATATTATAACCAATAGGAGAATAGAACATTTCTGCAAATGCAGTAAAGTCTGACTGGTTATCACCGGCTGTTCCATAACAGAAGATTTCACCAAACACTTCATTTCCTTCTTCTACAGAAGGTCTAATCATATTATACATACTAAGCAGGTTCTTGAAAATTCCAGCTTCCTCAATAAGATATAACACACCTCTGGAACCATTTAACCTATCCTGATTAACACCAGAAATAATACCTGACACTGAATTCTTGCTTCCATGCTCTACTTCACTACCAGCTTTCTTATATCCCATCTTCCATTCCATTTCTTGGTCAGAGGATTTGAGTCTATGAGAAGCAAACTGAGTATATTTAGCACAATGATCCAGATTATCTTTAAATACTTTCAAAATCATATTAGTATCCATAAGTTTAGTTCTGTCTACAGCTGTAACCATACATTGAACTTCTGTCTTGTTATTCTCAGATTCTCCTATAATACATCTTCTAGCAAGTAATCCTCCGCCAAAACTAGTTTTACCTCGACCTCTTGATGCTAATGCAGAAGCATGGTGTCCATGCAATCTGCCTTGATTAAGATAATGGGACATAAGAAACTGACCATCCCAAAATCTAGGATGAGCAACAATTCTCATAGCTACACCTTTATCATTCTTCTCTACAAGGTGCATTGGACAGAAGTTAAGCATCCAATAGTAATCACCAGTTATCCACATACCTGTTTTAGGGTCACAGTAACCATTCCATCCTCTTTCCCTTTCTCCATATAGCCATTTACCATAGTCACTATTTGGATTAGCATTAGGTCTTAAAGTAGTGTATCTACCTTTATTTCTCTTGAATGCTAATGCAGATGGTCTGAAATAATCACTATCTTCAAGGATTGGAGGATGAGTAATATCAATGATTGCCCTACCTTCATTGTCTCTAGGTAACTCTGACACCAATGGTCTATCAGGAGATACCATCCATCTGATAAAGGGAACATTGTTAAGGAAGTCCCAAAACTGCTCCTGTACTTCCGCAGGATAGTTCTCAAGATGTAAATCCTCTAAGGGTGTCTGACATTTATTAAACTTTACATTTTCCATATACTTCTACTCTTATTCCTGCAAAAGTATATATATAATAAGGTATAGGCAAGAACCTAACATTCTTCCTAAGATAAAATAAAAATAGCCCAAGCCTAAAAAGACTTGAGCTACTCTCCACAACTAACTTCTACTCAATAAACAACTAAAAACTAACTAAACAATTAACATTTTCTTTCCTGGAACTATAAGAGATTCTTCTTTCTCATACCCCTTAAAGGCATATCTGATATCTTGATCAGAGATATAGAGATATTCATGAGGATCACCCTTCTCATCATCTATAGTCTCAAAAGGGAAATTATAGGTAAGGATTGGGTTATTATCCAAATCATTCTGCACAGAGTTCTTATTATACTTCTTTACAGCAAAGTGGTCTGGAATAATCATTATCATATCTCCAACCTTTACATCTCTTACACTTGGGCCAATGGCTACTACCTTCTGCCAAAGCTTCAAGTCACCTTTCTTGGCAACAATAACTCCTCCTTGAATCATGTCTTTCTCAAAAGTATCACCTGTAACCAACAAGTGATTATATGTAGGCTTAATCTCTGTTATATGTAACATCTTTATCTTGTTTTATTTGATTTTTAATTTCTTGCATTTTCTTCATTCTCTTATATCTGTCGAGAGTTACATGAAGCTTACCTATGGAAGGAATATTCACATTAGGTTGAAGCTTCAGAAACTCTTCATCAGTAAGGTCCTCCTTCAGAGGTAATGAAGTAATATGTTCTCTGATGGATTTCCAATAAGCTCTGTAGGTTCTATCTACCAGTCTTACAGGAAGATCTAGCTTATCAGCTACCTTGGATATAATCTCATCATAGGTCATGCTTTCTTCTTATTATCCTTGAACAGTATCAACAGTTGAAAGCATCCATTATCATCCTTTCTGATATTAGGAATCAAGCGAGAGTTTATCTTATCATTTATGATAACCCTGTTTTTTCTGAGATTACTCATCACTACATAGAAGTGCTGCTTGGTGATTTCACATTCATCAATCACCTTCTTCTTAGTAGATTCACTCATTACCATTTCATCAAGAATACTAGGGTCATCAATGCTCTTGGAAAGTTCCCATCTCTGTTTGAGAAAACTTGCAGTTACATCCAACTCCCTAGGAGTAAGACTGATGAATGACTTTAGGAAAGTACACCACCATCTGAAGAAATCAATACCAACAGATATAGGAACTGTCACTATATTGTTTGGCTTTGGAAGTGTAGGTTTTTCCTGTACCTTAGTGTTGGCACTATTCTCCATATTAATCCTCCTTCTTATGTTCTTCTATATCCTGAGGAATAGTCATTGCCTGCTCAATCTCACTAGAACAGTTTACCACAAAGTCACTAGAGAACTGATTACTGAGTTCCAATACCTTGAAGAGATAGTCAAGTCTCTTATTCATAGCAAAGTTTTCCAACTCTCTATTCCTTTTAACAAGCTGTTTATTCTGCTGCCATAGCTGATTACAAGCATCATTAAGCTGCTCATAAGTAAGCTTCTGTTGCTTTGTTTCTGACTTGCCTGCACTGGCATTCATATTAATCTGTTTTGCTTTACTCTGCTCTTCCATAACTTTTGTTTTTACTTCTGTTTATTAATTCAACCTTTAAATCATCTAACCTATTCTCCTGATATAGCTTTGCAAACAGCAGGATAACTGAGTCTGACTTACTGAGCCAATTAGGAAAAGTAGGATACATTGCTGTGCAAATCTCTCTCCAATGTGAATCATTGAACACCTTTGCTTTCAATTTCTCTGGGGATAGCTGAAAGATTGGAGACATCCTTACATCATTCGTCTTTTCTACATACTTATGACCATACCTATTCATATATAGCTTTTCCCACTCAAAGAAACTTGCTGTCTTGAAGTCTGTACAACCACATTGTGAACAGCAATCCATACCAATGGATTCTTCATACTTTATTCCTAATGAGTAGCACTTAGTGCAATAATTCACAGGTTCAGAGTCATAGTCATTCAATTTACTTTGTTTAGACATAGCTTACAGGATTAAAGAGTTTACACCTTATTTATAATATAGGAGAATATAATCCTCACCATTCTTCATAATCTGCACAATATCATCCTTTAGGATAGGATTGTTAGGGAAAGTGCTATTAAACTTATTTACTATTGTAAGAACATTACTTAATGAATTTGCTTGAATATAGCTCAATTCTGTTTTCTGTGTAGTTTCCTTTTTTCCCATAACTTATCTCCTTTTAGATGATGTTGTTTTTGTCTTTGCTACACTCTGCATAGCACTTGCTCTCTTTGTGAGATCCGCTGCCCTTGACTTTGCTACCTTGATAGCTCTGTTCATTCTGGCTTTATCACTCATTATCTCCTGGTAGTTAACCATTGTGTTAGCATCATCCTCTGCTTGCCATCTTAATTCATCTCTTTTTTGAGATGTCATACTAATTTTAGAAGCCATAGTCTTGATATTTTAAAGTTTATTATATTTACATTTTACTTAAAGCTTTACTTTAACCATCTTCTATATATCGTTTGTTTTAATATACTTATATATGGTTTTGTTAGCTTATTATTTTGTGATGCAAATATACACTTTTATTTTTAAATCACCATAGGATTTTCCTTAAATCTTTCATTTACCCTTCATTTTTAAACTTTATTAATAGAAATCAGTTCTCAGAACCCTCTTGATTCTTATTTTTAATTTGTACCTTTGCATCACTTCTTTTAAAGAAGAATACTGATTAGTTGCTTAAAGTAACTTGAATTGGTATTTGGGAGGTAAATTGAGGATATTATTGTCTTAGTTGCAGCCCAATCTAGTGATCATTAACATATTGAACATAGTAAGTAGAATGTAATTCATTGGCTTATAGAGGTTTGTATAAAGAGGTATATACTATATCCCATAGTATGACTGATACAATGGGTCGTATGCACTCAGACGCTCAGTTCGCAGGTTCTT